>Ga0265342_10000029_pt1 | contig 153373 bp, 112 predicted proteins | sample 4CB327metaG_FD_203125 | JGI IMG/M metagenome (GOLD analysis project Ga0265342, IMG submission 203125) | Rhizosphere microbial communities from Carex aquatilis grown in University of Washington, Seatle, WA, United States - 4-CB3-27 metaG | ecosystem: Host-associated > Plants > Roots >...
CTCGTAGCTGGCCCACCCCCCGCCGCCGCCGCCACCTCCGCCGCCGCCTCCGCCGCCACCCACTCCTCCGGGGGCTCTTTTCTTCCCACGGATATCGCCGTGTATCTCGATCGTGCCGGTGCGATCTTTGGCCACTACGACGTTGTCGTTGCGTGTGCCGCGTCGCGTGAAAAACCAGACCGCGAGGGAGCCCGCCAGCGCGACCACCACCGACACGGCGATGATCGACTTGGCGATGCCGCGCTTCTTGTCTTCGCTGACGGCGCGGACGACGGCCTTCTGCTCGTCTCTCTTCTCGCGCACCAGCTGCGACTGCTCGGCGAACGGGGCGAACTCGTCCCACTCCGCGATGGGCAACTGCTCGCCGCTGATCTCATCACGGAGCGGAAGGTCCCCCGTGAACGCGTTGGACGCGATCTGCTGCAGCAGCTCGACGGCGGTGAACGGGCCATGGTCCATCCGCTCTTTGCTCACTACGTAGCGAGGCCGCGGGTCGCTCTCGAGGCGCGCCTTGAGCGCGGCCAGGCGAGCCGTGGGATCGTCGTTGGCCCGCTGCACGCCGGTGTGCACGCTGGTCGTCTCGGGCGCCGTGCGAGGCGGCGCCGCGGCGGGCGGCGGCGGCAGCATCGAGAACTTCACGTCGACCTCGAGCTCGGCGCTCTCGTCGAAGCGCGCCTCGTTGATCTCGGGCGGGTGAATGCTCTTCTGGGGCGCGAGGTGGTACATCGCGCTCGCGAAGGCCGAGAGGTCCGAGGGGCGATGGGCCCGGTCGCCGACGATGGCCTTGCCGATCAGGATCTCGAACGACTCCGGCAGCGAGGGATCGAAGTCGCGAGGGCGCCTCATCGCCGGACCGACGTGCTGCCCGGTCACCATTTCGTAGAGGATCGCCCCGAGCGAGTAGACGCTCGAGCAGGCATCGCCTGGCTGGAGCACCCGTTGAAGCTCGGGGGCGAGGCAATGCTTGTCGTCGTGCCGCGTCGGCGCGACCGCGAGCAGTGTCTGCACGCGCGCCAGGCCGTCGGGGGACGGCGCGATCGCCGAAGGGTGCACGTACAGTCTCTCACCGCGAGCATGTCGGTCGCGCAGGTCGAGGCACACCGGGACGACCACCGCGATCGCCTCTTCGAGCGACATGCGCTTGCCCTCCGTTCGTCGGGCCTCGAGCAGCACGCGCAGCGTCGTGGAGGGCGGGAGCGACTGCGCAGCGGTCGCGCCGGGCGTCACGAACGCGGAAGGCATGGCCATGGTCGTGCGACAGAATACGGCACGGCCGAGGCATCGCTCAATGGTCCGTGGCCCATTTTTGCAGGCGGGTGGGCCGGCGGTCTAGATCCGGCCCCTCGCCAACTCGGCGACGATGGTGCGTCCGCCGAGTACCTGTCCGGAGAGCGCAGCCACCGCGCGCTCGAACGCGCCAGCTGCCACATTGAGGTAGCTCATGCGCTCCCGGACGCGGACCTGCCCTATTTCGTCGGAGGACAAGCCCTTTTCGGAAAGCAACCGCTGCAGATCGTCGGGTCGGACTCCCTCGCGCTTTCCGACGTTGACGAACAATTCCAAAAAGTCGGTCGCGCTTCGTTTCGGGGCTGAGTCGGCTGGAACGTGCCGCTCCGACGAGATCGTCACGCCGGGCAGCCGCGACGTTGGATCGGCGGATGCCAAGATGGGCTGCTCGTCATCGGGCTCCAGCGGAGGCTCCCAGGCCTTGAACGCAGCCGGCCGCTCCTGCGAATGCTTGGGTCTCTCGCGGTGGCCGCTGTCGAGTGGCCGCGGCCGAGGCGGCGTCGGCGGCCCCGGCGGTTCTTGCTTGGCGGGGCTGCGATCGCCGCCTTCCCGCGCGGGCCGTGGCGCGTCTTTGCGCGGACGGCTCGCCGCAGTATCGCGTTTCTCCGCGCCGGAGCTCACCGGAAGCACGTCTCGGTCGGCGACCACGCTGCTCGTGACCGGTCCTGGGACCGGCTGGGGGTTGCGTGCCCGCCGTGCCTCGGCCGCGGCCGCCCCGACGTCCCCACCGCGCGCCCCCAAGTGATCGCGCAGCAGATTGGCCACGATCCGTTCGGCCTCGTCATGCGTCAGAACGCGCCGCGCGAGCGCCAGATCGTCGGGGTGAGCGGGGCGGTTGGCGAACGCCTCGACGAAGACCTGCACGAGGTCCATCTCGGCGCGGGTCTTGAGCTCGCCCGGGCTCGGGATCTGCTTTTCAATCGGCCGGATCTTGTACGTCAGCCGAAGCAAGTAGACGTTCCCGATGTCCTTCGGTCCCACGAGCGCGATCGCCGTTCCGGTTCGTCCGGCCCGTCCCGTGCGGCCCGTTCGGTGAACGTATTGCTCGGCGGTCTCCGGAAAATCGTAGTTGATGACGTGCGTGAGGTGCGAGATGTCGATCCCGCGCGCCGCGACGTCGGTCGCCACGAGGAACCGAAGCCGGCCCTCTTTGGTGGCGTTCATCACGCGCTCGCGGTCGGTCTGCGGCAGGTCTCCGTTCAGCCAGTCGGCGTCGAAGCCGCGGCTCTTGAGCCCTTCGGAGACGCGGGTGGTCTCGTCGCGCGTGTTGCAGAAGATGATCGCGCTCTCGGGGTCTTCGACCTCGAGGATGCGCACGAGCTGTCCGATCTTGTCGCCGCCGTGGACGACGTATACGTAGTGGGCGATCTCGAGCGCGCCGACCTGGTCGCTCGACAGCGTGACGATCTCCGGGGTGCGCAGGTGGTTGTGAGCGAGCCGCTCGATGTCCGGAGGGAGCGTCGCGCTGAAGAAGAGCCCCTGGCGGTTCTTGGGGAGCGCTTCGAGGATGGCATTGAGCTCGCGTGCGAAGCCCATGGAGAGCATCTCGTCGGCCTCGTCGAGCACGAGGACGCGGATGTTCGCGGGGTCCATGGTTCCGTGCCGGAGGTGGTCGAGCACTCGGCCGGGAGTTCCCACGACGATCTGCGCGCCGGCTTCGAGAGCGGCGACCTGCCGGGTCATCGGGGCGCCGCCATAGATCGCCACGACCTTGACGCCGCGAAACTGTCCGATCTGTTCGACTTCGCGAGACACCTGAAGCGCGAGCTCGCGCGTGGGGCACAGCACGAGCGCTTGCACTGCCTTCACCGAAGCCCGCACGATCCGGTCGACGATCGGAAGAGCAAACGCCGCCGTTTTCCCCGTGCCGGTGCGAGCTTGGACCACGAGGTCGCGCCCCTCGACGGCCGGCTCGAAGACCGCCCGCTGCACGGGGGTGGGGGAGCGATAACCCATCGCGTCGATCGCGCGGCGGACATCGGCGCCCAGCGGTAAAGCGTCGAATGTGGGCTCGGCCGCGGGCGTTTCGGTGGAAGAGGCGTTCATCGGGGGGACTTCTTAGCGCAAGTTCGCCGGTAGGTGCGCCGAGACGTCGCGCCGCAGCGGAACGATCTCGACGAGCCCGCGCAGGACGGCCTGCTCCTCGCCCCGGCGAAGTCGCAAGAGGGCGGCCCACGCGTCGAGCCCCGCCGTCGACTGGGCGCACGCTCGCTCGACCTCTGCTTCGGAGCTCCACTGCGGGAGCAGCCCCTTTTGAAAGGCTTGGCGCGCAGTGTCGACGTCAGGCGGCGGAGCACCTTCGGCCGAGGGGGACCACGCCAGCGCGCCCGCGCGATGGATCGCGATCGCCAGGGATCGCACGCCGTCGGTGCACGGATCTTCGGTCGACCCGGCTCCTGCCGACCCGACGGGCCGCACGCCCGCGCCGAAGACGGCGGGGACGATTTGGATCGCGCTCGCACCGATGAACACGACGGCCACGGCGATGATGAGAATGTGCGCGACGCGCTGCCCGTCGCGGCCCGCTCGCACGTCGTCGACGGCAGGGGTGTTCATGGCACGCAAGTATATAGTGATAGGGCTGGACGCCGCGTCTGGCACGCCGGGAGGGGCGGAGCGGAGGCCGCACGAGACGCTTGACCCCACCGCCCAGTCGCCTAGTTATGTTTCACTTTATTTTGAACGCCCCGATGAATGCCCCGGCCGCTTCCGTTGCTCTGCTTCGCGAGACGGCCACCGTCGAGCGGGTGGGCGCACGCGCGGTCGACCGGATCGCGCAGGTTCATGCGCTCTTGGGCGAAGACATGAGCGTCGTGGAGGGCGAGCTCGCGCGCCTCGTGCGCGAAGGGCCATCGCCGGCGACCGACTCCGCCGCGCATCTGCTCGAAGCGGGTGGCAAGCGGGTGCGCCCGCTGACGGTCCTCCTGGCGGCGGCGTGCTTCGGGCCGGTGCCCGCCGTCGCGCGCGACCTCGCGGTCGTCTCCGAGCTGATTCATCTCGCCACATTGCTCCACGACGACGTGATCGACGACGGTCAGGAGCGGCGCGGCCGCGAGGCGCCACGGCGGCTCTGGGGCAACGCGGTGAGCGTGCTCGCGGGGGACTTGCTCCTGACCCACGCCCTCGAGCGCACGGCGGCGGCGGGCACTCCCGCCGTGCTCGCCGATTTGTTCGCGACGCTCCGGCGGCTGGTCGATGGCGAGGTCGTGCAGCTGCGCGGGCGCAGGCGCCTCGACGTGCGGGAAGACGTGTACTTTCGCGTCGTCCAAGACAAGACGGCGTCGCTTTTCGTTTGGGCGGCGAGCGCGGGTGCGTCGGTGGCGGGGGCTTCGGTCGAGGCCGCGCGAGCGCTCGGCGAGTTCGGCGCGCACGTCGGCGTCGCGTTCCAGCTGGTGGACGACGTGCTCGACTACGACGGCGACCCGCGCGTGACCGGCAAGGCCCTGCTCGCCGACCTGGGCGAGGGAAAGCTCACGCTGCCGCTGATCCGCGCCCTCGCTTCGCGCCCCTCGCTTTCGATCGACGTCGACGCGGCGCGCGCGGGCGATGGCAGCGCGGCCGTTCGGCTGGCGCAGGCCGTCTGCGGTTCCGGCGCGTGCGGCAGCGTGCGGGCGCTGGCGCAGGAGGAGACCGCGCGGGCGCTGGCTGCGCTCGACCGGGTTCCGGCGGGCAGCGCGCGAGAGCTCTTGGCCGGGATCGCGCGAGAGCTCGCGTCTCGCGCCGGGTGAGACGCGCGGCGAGGCGGGGCCGATCGTGGCAAATCGAGAAGCTCAGCGAACGCTCGGTCCGACGGAGGCGACGGTCAGCGACGTCGTCGGGCGGCTCATCGAGTTCTGGGGATTCAAGCGCAACATGGGGCGGGTCTGGACCGTTCTCTACCTGTCGCCCGATCCGCTGAGCGCGGAGGATCTGCGCCACGCGCTCGGTCTCTCGAGCGGGGCGGTGAGCATGACGCTCTCGGAGCTGGCGCGCTGGGGGGTGGTGCGCAAAGTCTGGATTCAGGGCGAGCGCAGAGACTTCTACGCGGCCGAGGTTCACCTCTGGCGGATGATCAGCCGCGTCTTCAACGAGCGCGAAAAGAGCGAGGTGATCGCTGCGATCGAGGAGTTCGAGGAGGCGCTGCGCCGGCTGGATCACACGCGCAAGACGGCAGTCGACCCGCGGCTGCGCGCGCGCGCGGAGCTGCAGTACGAGCGCATCTCGCAGCTGCTCGAGCTCGCGAAGCTCGGCCGACGTTTGCTCGATGCGCTGGTGTCCACCGCGAAGGTGGACGCCGAGCCGCTCGTGCGCTTCCTTCTGGGGCAGCGGTCGTAGCGGTCCGGCGATGAGCCGTCGGGCCTAGCCTCGCTAGTTCAGCTGGCTCTTGTCCGGCTTCTGACCTTCGAGGAACACCGCCGTCACTTCGCGCTCGAGGGCAGCCGCGAGCTCGCCTTCGAGCGCCTCGAGCGACCCCGCCGCGCGCTCAACGTTGCGCTGGTACACGAATATCCGCACACGCGGCGGAGCGCCCTCCTCGGCGGGCGGTGCGTCGAGCACGAGGAGCGCCCGCGGGTCGACCCCGTCGACGACGAACTCGGCGCCGGGCACATCGACGACGTACACCTCCGCCTGGCGCACGTAGCGCGAGAGCACGCGATCGAGCTTCTCGATCCCCGCCTTGACCACCGCGGCGAAGGCGTCCGGGTTCGGCGCCCACGCGGGCGGAGCCCGCATCGAGTCGAGCGCGCGCGACCGCAGGAGGGCCTCGGTCGCGCCCCGCGCATCGCCCTGCTCGTCGCGAACGAGACCGAGGTAGTACTGCGTGTCGGCGCTGCTCGGATCGGCCTTGGCCGCCTGCTCGATGAGCGGCGCCGCTTTGTCGAGCTGCCCGAGCTCGTACCACGCGCGGCCGATGAGGAAGAGATAGCTCGGCGCATCGAAGGGACCTTCGGGGAGCATCTTCATCGCTCGTTTCGCCTCTTCGTAGTCGCCTTTGGCCGTGAATGCATCCACCTTGAGCAAGATGCAGTCGGCGATTTCTTCGTCACTCTCGGCATAGTCGAGCGCTTCCTCGATCTGCGTGATGGCGCCGTCGTAGTCCGCGAGTGGGGCGATCATCACCTCGGCGGCGTTGAGCATCGCCTCGAAGTACGTTTCGTCGAACGCGATCGCTTGCCGGTAGTGATCGAGCGCCTCTTCCGCGTCGCCGTCGAGCGCCGAAGCGAACCCCATGAGGTTGTGCACCTCGGGCGACTGCGGGTCGATCTCGAGCGCGCGCTTCGCGCACGCGATGGCGCCGGCCGCGTCTCCCTTCTGGGCGAGGTCCCAACCGCGGTCGAGATGAGCAGTGAGCTGGTCTTCCATCCGTGTGCTGCCCCCGCGCTCCGGCAGAACCGAGAACGCTCCGTCGACCGCGCGAGGGAGTTTGTGTGTGCCGGACGGAAGGCCCCGCGTCAAGACGCGATCCCTATTGCGGGATCGGTCGACCCCTCGCGTCGAGCGTCGGACATTGCGGCGGCTCCGCGTTGGGGCCTACGCATGTGGTGGGGCCACGGTCGTGCACGATGACGCGCGTTCCCGGCTTGTCCTTGGTCGCGAACACCGCGTGCCAGCCTTCGGGTAGCTGCGGATCGGTCCAGCCGAACAGCGCTTTCGCGTCCCACGGCGCGAGGTTCACGCAGCCGTGGCTCTTCACGTGACCGAACTCCGCGTGCCAGAACGCGCCGTGCAGCGCGTAGCTGCCGTTGAAGTACTCGATGTACGGCACGTCCTCGATCGAATAAGGCCCGTCGGTCGCGAGCTCGGCGTCGCCGTCCATCGTCGCCGAAATGTGCTTCTCGCGAATGCGGAAAACCCCGGGAACCGTTTCGTGCTCGTTTCGCCCGCTCGAGAAGACGGTCGCGAACACCGGCGTGGCGCCTTCGAAGGCGACCAGCGTCTGGCGCTTCAAGTTCACGTCGACCCACTTCTCACGCTCGCCGATCTTGTCGGGCGGCGGTCCTGGGTCGGTCCTCGTGAAGTCGACGGCACGCAGCCACCAGCCCTCGTCGGCCTCCCAGTATTCGAGGCCGCCGACGTGAGCCGTCTCCCCGGTCAGGCCGACTGCGTCGAAGTGGTCGAGCTCACCTTCTGTGGGCGCCGCGTGCTTGCGGCCGTCGTCGATCGTCCACCGCCTCGAGTGGTAGCCCATGACGAACGCGATCGGGAGCTTGTCGATGCGCCGAGCGGGGTGGTTCTTGGTCGCGAACGTGGCGTCGTCCCGGCCGAGCCACACCCCGTGATAGTCCGTCAGAGGCTTCTGGATCAGAATGCGCTCGGAGGGCGTCGAGAGGCCGCTGACCGTTCTCCACCACTTCCAGCCGAGCGCCTCGAACTGCTTGTCGAGAGAGAGGTAGAAGCCTTTGACCATCCGCCGCGCGATGGGCCCGGTCTCTTGAAGGTCTTCGAGCGTGATCTGGAGCGGACCCCCGTCGGGCGGCGCTTCTTTTTCCCACCAGGGCACTTCCGCATCGTCCGCCGACGGCGACGCAGCGCCCGAGTCGAGGCCGCTCAGTGCGGAGCCTGTCGTGGCGTAGGGGTTGTCGGGAGACGTGGGGTCTTCCGTGCTCTTGGCCTCGACGATCTTGGCCTTCCTCGGTCGGAAAAGCCACGGCTCGAGCTTGCGTCGCTGCGCCCGCGACGGGAGCTGACGATAGAGCGGTGTGCCGTTGAAGAGGTTGACCCCGTATGTATACGGGAGCGGCCCTTCGGTGTCCGGAGGCTGCGCGGTGCGGACCTTCGGGTGGTCCAAGTCGGTCGTCGCGTACTTGCCGCAGACGTAGCCGCCGGCCAAGAGCGCGTACCAGCCCTCGGGGCAGTTGGCCTTCTTCTGCGGCTCTGTGGAGAGGGCCGGGGCCCTTTCGCCGTAGCGCAGTGACCCGAGGCGCACGACTTTGACGTCTCGGTCGCCCTTCTTGTCGCCCACAAACTCGGGTTCGCTGAGGACCTGCGTCTGCAGAACGGTCGCGCCGACCCAGGGGCCCGCGTAGGCGCCGCCGTCGGCGGGACTGGCTGCGGTTTCGCTCTGCGCGGGTGCCGGCGCCGGAGAGGGCTCCGACGGCGGGGGCAAGGGCAGGGCGGTCGGCGCCGATCGTTGCTCGCGGCACGCCGGCCCGCCGAGCGCGAGCGCGATCAGTGCGGATACGAGATACGCGCGGCGAGTGCGATGCATCGGAGGCTCGTGGGTATCTACTAACGCGTGCAAGGCCTGTCGAACCACTTCTCGGAGCACGGATTGATGGGCAAACGCCCCGCGCGATGTCTCGCATTCCCGAGCCGGCGGACAGCTCAGCCGCTCCGCAGGTGATACAAACGGGCGTCGTGCGACAGGCGTCCCCCCACTCGACCGAGCCGAAGCCACGAGCGCTCGGCGACGGGGCCGCGCAGGCAGCGCCCACGGCCCCTCACGCCACGCCTCGCCTCGAGCGAGGAGCGCGCAGCGGTCCAGAGCGCTTCTGGGCGCGCGGGCCCGTTCGTGTGGCGCTCGCGCTCAGCATGGTCGCATCGCTCATCGTCCACGGATCGGTAGTCCCGCTCGACGTGCCGCATGGCTTCGAAGTGAACGACGTCGAAGGAGAAGCCACCATCCCGGTCGACGTTCTCTCCGCAGACGAAGCGCCGCCCCCGCCCTCGCCCGCGTCGAGCCCGCCGAGCCAGGCGCCGCCCGACGACAGCGACAAGGGCCTTGCGCAAAAGCCTCCCCTGGCGCCGTTGCTTCGCCGCGACGCGGGGTCGGCGGACGCGGCGGCCGATGCGCGTGCCGCCGACGCGTCCGCCGACGCGCCGAGCGATTTCGACGGTCCCGTACCCCTGGCGACGGCGGACGCGGGCGCGGGCGGGCGGCGCGATCCCGAAGCGATCGTCGGGGCGGCGTCGGTGCGTGCCGACGTGGTGCTCGTCAAGCTCGTGGTCAACGCAGAGGTGATCCGGAGCCACCCGGTGGGGGCGCGCATGGGGTACCTCTTGCGCGGCATTCCCCAGTGGGAAGAGTTCATGAGCGGTACCGACATCGACCCGATACGCGACACCGATTGGGTCATGATCCTCGGCCCGTCGCTCGTGAACACATCGCGCGACACGGTGCTCATTCACTATTCGGTGCCGGACGCCGTCGTCGACCGCGCCGTCGGAATCGTCGCGAAGAAATACGATCGCGGAGGGCCATTCGACGCCGGGGTGCGCGGCGTCAGGGCTTCGCTCGTGCACGCAGACCGCGCCGAGCGGGTCATCCTTCGGCCGCAGCCGCATTTGCTCGCGATGGTGCCGCCCAACGTCGCCGAGAGAAACGCGCGCGCTCTCGCGGGGGCACGCCTCTCCGAGCCGGCGGCCGGCGACGCCGTGGTTCTGCGCTTGGTCAACCCGCACCATCCGATGCCCGAGATACCCGAGTCGATCACCGAGCTGCGGATGCGCGTCGTCCCGCGCACCGATGCCGGCGCGGACGTCTTGGTCGAAGGCGACACCAGCGACGCGGAAGCGGCGTCCCAGGCAGCCGATGCGATTCGGCGCATGGTCAGGCGACACAACGATGCGCTCACGTCGCTCTTGACCCACGGTCTCTTCGATCGCGTGGCCGTGACATCGGACGCGAGCACCGTGAAGGTGCACCTGACGGCGACGCGCGATCAGATCGAGACGCTGGTTGCCCTCGTGGGCGACTTTCTCGGCGTGCAGCCCGATGAGACTCCAGCGGCGGCTCCGTCCGCGCCTTCCAAGGCGGGGCCGCCGAGGTAGAGTCTGCGTCATGCGAGCGCGGAACATGGCTATGGTATGCCTGCTGAACGGGGTCTGTATCGCCACGGCGGCATGTTCGAAGGCCCCCGAGGAGCCCACCAGCGACTACAAGCCCGCGCAGGCAACGCCGCTACCGCCCGGGCCCACAAAGCTCGAAACCGAAGATTTGTCGGTAGGAACTGGCCGGGAAGCCAAGGCCGGCGATACGGTACACGTGCAGCACTCGGGGACGCTGACCAACGGGAAAAAGTTCGACAGCTCGTACGACCACGGCGGTGAGCCGTTCAAGTTCACCATCGGAAAGGGGGAGGTCATCCAGGGATGGGACCGAGGGGTGGTGGGCATGAAGGTGCGGGGCAAGCGGCGCCTGCGCATTCCGTCGGACTTGGGCTACGGCGAAAAAGGGAGTCCGCCGAACATCCCCCCGGGCGCCGGGCTCGTGTTCGAGGTGGAGCTCGTGTCGATCGATTGATCGTGCTGCGCGCCGCGCGGGGCGTACGCTGCGTGTCTCGGCTCATGAGCGCTTCGCGAGCCACCGCATGAGGGCGAACGCGCGAGCCCCTCTCGGCCCGGTGTTGGCGCGTCTTCGCGCGAGGGCGGCGTCGATCCTTCGGTATCCGCATTCGAGCGATCCGGCCGACCGGTTGTCGACCCACCTCTTGGCGCGGATCATCGATCTGCTCCTGGGCGCGTTCGTCCTATTTACGGCGGCGATCGTCCTCGGCGCCGAACGGGCGCCACCGCAGTACGGCTGGACGTTGCCGGGAGGGTTCCTCCTTCTGTGCGCCCTGCGGCTGCTCATTCGGCGCGGGCACGTGCGCGTCGCCGCTCGCATCCTTTGCGTCGCCGGTTGGGCCACCGTGGCCATGGATCTGCCGATCCATGGGCCGAACACGGTCTCGGTCGGCGGCTTCGTGTTGTTGATCCTGATCGGAGGACTGACGCTCGGCCCCGGAGCGGCGATCGCCCTCGCGGCCGCCACGGTCGCCCTCTTCGTGGCCGAGTTGCTGCACCTCGTTGCGCCCCGGCCGTTCGCCGCCCCCAGCAGCGAGGTCAAGCTGGTGCACTACGTGACGCAGCTGGCCCTGGCCGCAATCCTCGTCGCGTGGTGGTCGATGCAGACGCGGCGGCTGCTGCGTGATCTGCGCGCGTCCGAAGCCAGGCGCACGTTGCTCCTCGAAGAATCCCCCGATGCGATCGCGAGCACCGACGCGTCGGGGATCATCACCTTTCAGAACCGGGCCGCCGAGCAGATTCTGGGCTACGCGGCGAGCGAGGTGGTGGGGCTACCATTCGACGAATACCCCGGCGCGACCGAGACGGATCGCGACCGGCTGCGCAAGCGCGTGGCCACGCTGCTGGCCGGCGGCACCGTCCCCGTGCGGGAAGTGTCGATGGTGCACCGCGATGGAAAGGAGGTGCTCGTCGAGGTCAGGTCCGTTGCGTTGCACGAAGACGGACGGGTCGTCGGCGTGATGACGATTCAGCGCGACATGACGGCGCGACGTCAGGCCGAAATCGAGCGCGCGTCGCTGCAAGAGCAACTGGTCACCGCCCAGCGCATGGAGGCGGTGGGACGGGTCGCGGGCGGCATCGCGCACGACTTCAACAACATGCTCACCGTGATTCAAGCCGCTGCAGAGGCCCTCGCGCGCGACCCGGTGCACGATCGAGTGGCCCTCTACGACATCCGCGAAGCCGCGACGAAAGGGGCCTCGCTGACGCGCCAGCTCTTGACCTTCAGCCGGCGCGAGATTTCGCAGCCCAGGCGCACCGACGTCAACCGGAGCATCGCCGAACTGCGGCCGATGCTCGCGCGCGTCCTGGGCAACGGCATCACCGTGGAAGCCCACCTCGCCCCCGACGCACCGAGCGTGCTCATCGATCCGGGCCAGCTCGATCAGGTTCTGGTCAATCTCGCGGTCAACGCCAGAGACGCGATGCCCGACGGGGGAACGTTCACCGTGTCCACCGAGGCGCGCGAGGGGTCGGGCGAGGAGCCTTCGATCGTGGCAATCACCGTCAGCGACACCGGCTGCGGCATGGACGCGGCGACGCTCGCGAAGGCGTTCGAGCCTTTCTTCACGACGAAAGGGGAGCAAGGCACCGGTCTCGGTCTCGCGGTCGTTCACGGCGTCATCCACCAAGCCGGCGGCACCGTCTCTTGCGAGAGCGCACCCGGACGCGGAACGACCTTCCGGCTCCTTCTTCCCTCCGCGGCCTCCGGTGCCGCCGAGCCCGCGTCGACGTCGACTCTCGAGGTCCGGCGGCAGCTGCAGAGCCGCCGGGTCGTCCTCATCGACGACGACCCTCTCGTGCGACGTGCGGTGGCGCGCACGCTCGAGCGGGCCGGGGTCGTCGTGGACGCGCTGCCGTCCGCGACGGACATCGCGGACATCGCGGCCCGCCTGAACGACGCGGACGCGCTCATCACCGACGTGGTGATGCCGGGAGTGACTGGCCCGGACCTCGTCGACGAGTTGCGAAGACGTCAATGCCAGAAGCCGGTCATCTTCATTTCCGGCTACGCCGATCACGAGCTGGTCGAGCGGGTGCGGCGTTCGCCCAACTCGACCCTGGTCACGAAGCCATTCACCGCCGAAGCGATTGTGGGTCGCCTCGACCAGTTGAGGGCGAAGTCGGCCTCGGCGCGGTCGGGATCGTCTTAGGGAAGGCCTGGGAAGAAGAAAACGGGGGCAGCGGGCCTGGACGCAAGGGGGGGGACTGCGCCGCAACAACCCGCCGCCCCCATCAGCAGTGTACGCGATCTGACCGCGGCTGCCTCATCAATCGGCATGCGTCGCTCGCTAGTTTGCGGCGGTCATGGCGGCAGCACTCGCACATCGAGGTTCCACTCGCCCCTCTCTTCCGAATAGCCGTCCACGATGATCCAGTATTGTCCTGCCGGTAGCTCGAGGTCCAAGAAGCTCCTCTGGGGGTCGAAACCGACGTAGCAAGCACCGGTGACGGGCGTGCCCGGGCAGCTTGGACCTTGCCGTACGTCGAGGGTAGTCGTGTAAGTGGAGCCCTCCATGTCCAGCACCACGCGCCCCTTCGCTGCGAGCGTGAGCGCGAGCACTTGGTCGGGTGCCCCTCCCGGCAAGGATGTCGGTGCGTCGCAGGGGTTGCTGTAATCAGAGTGCGCGGTCGACGTGTCGCCGGTGAAGAACCCGCCCGCCGAGGCGTCCACCGCCGCCGCGCATGTGTCCGCGCCGCCCGCCGGGATGATCGTCGGGGCGACCGTAGGGCGAACGAGTGCGTCGAGCGTGCCTTGGAGCCCAAGCTGGTCGGACACCACGGCGCGGTAGTCGCCTGGGGGAACGTTGCGTTTTCCGACTCGCACGGGCGTTCCTCCGGTCGCGCAGGCGATGTTCGCGGTGCATGCCGGCGCGTCGAGCGACACCCCCCCCTGGTCCACCGATTGAGCGACGCGCTCGACGAGAAGCACGTCGGACGCGACGGGCAGCGTCAGGTCGTAGGCCGCGTTCGGATGGCCCGGATAGCAGCCGTCCTTGACGGCGTCGTTGTGGCTGTTCAGATCGAACGCGATCGTCGCGTTCGGAGCGATCGGTGGCGCCGAAGCACACGCCTGATCGGGCGGCGCCGCGGTCGGCGGCGACAGATCGACCAGAATGCTCGCGTCGATGGGAGAGGTTGCCGCGACGGTCACCACGTATGTCCCCGGCGGGAGGGCACGTTCGTAGATCGGCACGGAGCTGCCCCTGCGGCAACTCAGCTCGTCGCCGGCGCCCGCGCAGGCCGGATCGCGCAGGCCCACGATGGGGGTGCCGCTCCCTTCGAGCACGGAGCCGTACACTCGCACGTCCTGCGCCTGGGTCAGCGCGAAGGAATAGGTAAGCTCGCCGGTGCTCGCGGTGGCCGCGGCCGCCAGGTCGTGGAGCAGCGGGAAGGCCACGCCGCCCACCGTGCATGCGCTCGGCAGGCTGGTCGGCGGATCGACGATCGACACCGTGGTCGGCGTGCCCGGCTGGATCGGGGCCGCGCTCGCGCAATCGACGTTGGTGGGCGGCGGCGTCGGCGTCAAGAACGCCACTTTCAACTCGACGGCGGCCGGCGATTGCGTCGTCACGACCGCGTAATACGTTCCCGGCGACACGTTGCGCGCGCGAGCCCGCACGCTCGTCGCCCCCTGCCCAGAGCCGCACCCAAGCTCGCTCGAGGGCTGTCCGCACATCCCCTGCAGCGCGACCGCGACTTCCACGCTGCTCGTCGTTGCCCAGACTTCGAGGTCGACGTTCGGTCCCGCCGGCACGGTGACCGCGGCGACGACGTTCTGTCCCGCCGAGGCGTTGGTGACGCTGCACGACGTCGCGAACGTCTTGTCGCTGCCGATCGTAGAGAGGGCATACGTCCCCGCTCCGGCCGTGGCGATCGCGTCGGCGCATGTGCCGCCGTGCGGAGTGACGCACGGCATCTCGTCGATCTGGCCGTTGCAGTTGTCGTCGATTCCGTTGCTGCAGACTTCGGCGTGCAAGCTGGAGACGTTCGGGTTCAGATCGTCGCAGTCGTGGCCGGGCGCGCAGTGCGAGTCGGGGTCACCGTCTTGGTCCACGTCGCGGGCCGTGTGCGCGCACGACTTGGTGGCCTCGACGCACCTGGCGATGTCGCATGCGTTGACGCTGCAGCTGACCACCGGACCCGACTCGCAGCCGTGGCGGGGGACGCACCGCTCTTTGCCGTCGCAATAGATGCCGTTGTCGCACAGGGTATCGTCCGGGACGTTTAGGCACCGGCGGGAGGTCTGGTCGCAGGAGTCGTACGTGCAGGCGATCATGTCGTCGCACTGCCCGTCGTCGACGCATGGGCCGCCGAGGTAGGGGTTCGCGTCGGGCTGGTCTGCATCGACGGGGGCGTCGACGACGTCGTCGGGCGCGTCGCTGCCCGCGTCGAAATGGACAATCAGCAGGTTCGGGGGTGCGGTTTGCGAGCCGCACGCGACGATCGCGAACACGAGCACGACGGCGGCGAGGCCAATCCAGCGCACGCGGGCTAGGATAGCGCACGCGCGGTCTGCCGGAGACTCGCGCGTCGTTTGCCGTCGCAGCCCGCCGGCGTGGAGCGGAGATGAACGTCGCGACCACCGTGATCTTGCTCTTCGGGCTGGCGGCCGGCGTCGCTCTGCTGGTCCGCTCGCTGCGGGTTCCGTACACGACCGCGCTCGTCGTCGCGGGGCTGGTCCTCGGGCCGACCCACCTGCTTCCAACGCTACACTTGACGAGGGAGCTGCTCTACGCCGTCTTCTTGCCCGGGCTGCTCTTCGAGGCCGCGTTCCATCTCGACGCGCGGCAGTTCTGGCTCCACAAGTTCGCGATTGCCTCGCTCGCGCTGCCCGGCGTGGTCATCGCCATCGCCGTCACGGCCCCGGCCCTCGTCTTGACCCTGCAGGCACTCTCGTTCGGCCCCGTCTTCGGATGGCCGGCGGCGCTCGTCTTTGCGGCGCTCATCGCGGCAACCGACCCGATCGCGGTCGTGGCGCTCTTCAAGTCTCTCGGCGCGCCGCGCAGGCTGGGCGTGATCGTCGAGGGCGAGAGCCTGGTCAACGACGGGACGTCGGTCGTCCTCTTTGCGATCGCGGTCGGCGTCGCGTCCGGAGCCGAAGTCGGCATCTTGGGCGCCGCGGTCGACTTCGTCCGCGTCGTGGGTCTGGGCGTCCTCCTCGGAGCGACGATTGGGTTCCTGCTGTCTTTACTGACTGCGCGGGTGGACGATCCTCTGATCGAGATCACGTTCACGACGATCGCCGCCTATGGCTCGTTCATCCTGGCCGAGCAAGTTCATGCATCGGGCCTTCTGGCCACCGTCGCGGCGGGGATGGTGATCGGTAGCTACGGGGCGCCGCGCGGAATGAGCCAAACCACCCGAATCACGGTGCAGTCGTTCTGGGAGTACGTGGCCTTCGCGCTCAACTCGATCGTGTTCCTGCTCATCGGGTTCCAGGTAAGCGTCGGGCGTCTCCTCACGTCTTGGGAGCCGATCGCGGTGGCCTACGTGGTCGTGATGGCGGCGCGCGCGATCGTGGTCTTTCTGGTGTTGGCGAGCCTCCGGCGCACGAGCGAGCGGATCCCATGGAGCTGGGGTGTGGTGCTGACGTGGGGAGGGCTGCGCGGGGCTCTGTCGATGGTGCTCGCGCTGGCGCTCGCCGACGACTTCCCGCAGCGCTCGCTGGTGGTCACGGTCACCTTCGGAGTCGTGATCCTCTCGATTCTGGCCAACGGCCTGACTGTCGGGCCCCTACTGCGGCAGCTGGGGCTCGGAGAGGTGCGCTAGGTACGGCCCTTCCGCAACGGGGCATGCGGAAAGGGCCCGCGAGAAGAGACGCTCCTGCTTTCGTCGGGCACGGCCGCTAGGGAATCAGGCCGGGCACCCCGAACATCTCGTTCATGTACGCGCTGCCGCCCAGAGTGCTCCCGGAGGCCGGCCCCAGGAAGATGGCACCGGGCGCGAGCGAGGTCGTGCCCGATGGACTGGCATAGCCCGACGTGGTCAGGCCGCTGCCGTATCCGTCGATGGTGCCGCTCGTCGTGCCGGGGACTGCCAACCCGAGCGCGGAATTCGTGGTCGCCCCCGGGAGTGCGCCCGACACGAAGGGGCTGCCTGCGCCGCTGACGCCCGCATATCCGGGCGATAGCCAAGGCGTCGCGGGCGGAGTGGTTGTCGCGGCGAGCCCGAGGACATTGTTCGCTCCAATCGTGGCGGTGCTCGGCGTGGAGACGTATCCGACGCCGAGCGGCGTGCCCGTCGTGCCGTATCCGAAGCCCGGGGCTGCGACGCTTGCGCCGCCAAGACTGGGCGCTACGGTTGCCCCGTACACGGCGCCCGGAGCGCCGATGACGGCGGAGGTGCCGACGTTGGCGCCGACGGGCGTGCTGGTCTGGGCGCTCGCGCTTGCGCTGCCGAGCGCCAGCGCCGCTCCAATCGTGGCGGCCGAGAAAATACGAGAGAGGGTCATCGTCGTTGCGGTCCTTCGCCTTCCCGACGAAGAAGCAACCTTCCGGCCATTCGTGGCCCTCGAGCTACGGCTCTCGAGGATGGCCCGACCGGGAACGATCTCCTTGGTTGGGCTGGTTGGGCGCTTTGGGCCGTTCGGGATCTTCGGGCTCGGGCCAGAGGCCGTGGAGAGGCTCGGCCGCGCAGTGCGCCGCGCGTGCGGCCACCGCCAAGCGAACGGAGTCGCGTTCTTGCTCCGACGTCGCCACCGATTCGTCGAGGACGAGCGCGTGGCAGTCGACACATTCCATGGCCGGCGCTCGGACGGACCCAGCGCAATACTCGCTCGCCCTGAGGGTCCCGCCCCCGCAGATGTTGCACCGCATCCTCTCTTAGACGTCTCGCAAGAGGCACGCCGTAAGGGCATCCGCATGGCGCCCCTGAGAGAGACGGATCGCGCTCATCAAGCGTGCTGCGGGACGGGGCATCCACCTTGTTCGGTGTGGACGGGCGACTCACCTGCGACGGCGGCGGCCGCCCTGAAGTTCTCCTGCGGGCGGCCGTTCTACTTCCAACGCGGCGCGGCACGGCGGACGGGGCGCGAGGCACGTGTGGGGCGCACCCATTTCCCGGAGGGGACTCCTGGCAACGACAAGAGAATACTTTGGAACGGCCCTCGCCGCATTGGCGCGGCTCTACGCGGCCGCGGAGAGGCGAGGCGACCTGGCCCAAGCGGAGCGATACTCCGCCGCGGTGCAGCTGCTGCTCGGCGCCTGGCCTTCGGACGGCGACCAGGAGCCGGAGCGATTCCCTCCGCTCCAGTCGGGCATTTCAGCGCGGACATTGCGCGAGAAGACCCTCATTGGGCTTGGGACCGTGCCGCCGTTCGGCGAATAGGAGTCGCGCCATTCGGCACCGCTTGGCCCGTGCCGAAAACGCACCTCTGCGTTCCGATTCGGCACTCTGCCGTGTGACATGGCAGCCCACGGTGTAGAGGCCTTGCACCCCACGACGCGACCGAGGCGGCCGAGCACCGCCAGCGCTAGAACGACGTGACCCCGTGTGCTCATCAAGAGCACGTTGGCGCCACCGGGGCGATCTGCCTTCGCGGAAGCCCGCCCTGTTCAGTCGCGACAGCACAGCGCGCCGCCGTGGTCGGCTCCTCCGTGGACGATCACGTAGGCCTCGCAAAGCCCTGTCGGGTCCTCGTCGCAGCGCCAGGTCGAACCTGCGAGCGAGGCGCACTCATTGTACGTGCTGCGGTCGAGCGGCCCGCAGTCAGCGAATGGATCCATGCTGTCGGGCGGATTGCCGAAATTGCCGCAGCCGAACACGTCGTTCGACATGGTTGGAGTTTGCGCGCAACCGCTCGTGCACTGCATCGAGTCGCAGTCCGGATCGGTCCGCGTCCCCGTCGCGCAGAAGTCGCACCCGTTCGAAGTCTGCCGGGTCGTGAAGAAGAGAGGCGGATCGTCCGCGCGCGTCGCCTCCCCGCAGCCGCCCGGAGACCGGCTCTCGACGTCCCCGGCGCCTGTGCATACGTGCCACCCTTCGGCGCATAGGTCGGCGACGTTGCAGCCGATGCCGTTCGGGTTCGGACCGTCGTTGCCTCCCAGGCGGTTGCAGGCCGGGGACACCGTATCGAAGGTCGGAACGCCCGGACACTGGGCGGCGGTCCCGGGGTTTTGGAGCATCACGCCGGGAATGCTCCAGCCGCCGCTGCAGCCCGCGATGTCGGGGTAGGCGGCGGTGTCGACGAATCCTTCGCGAGCGCCGTCCGCGCAACCGATGGCGGTGCGACGGACATCTCCGACGTCGAGCCCGGTGCGCGCGCCGCACGCGATGAGGACGAGCAGGGATGCTCGGCGGCCGAACCGCGCGACGAAAGAAGGCGCGCGGGGGAGCCGCGGCTCGTTCCGGGGGCGCCTCGCGCGCATGGGGCCCTCGGAACGCTAGCACCCCTTCGCACGTTCCGCGTTCAGCGTGTCGCGCCCTTCACCCCTTGACGCCGAGCTCCGCGAGGCAATCCTCCTCGCAGTGCCTTCCCGCGCAGTCCCTTCGCCACCGCCGACCCGCTTCGTTCACCTGGACGAGGCGCGGTCGCGCTTCGGCGCACAGGTCGATCGCCTCGGCACTCTCTTCACGGTCGGCGACCCGCTGGCAGACCAGGCCGCGGCGGCTCTCGCATCGCTGCCGCGCGCTGAACGCGAGGCGCTCGTCGCCTCGGCCCTCGCCGAAGGCATCGACGCGTGCCCCAAAGCGCCCGAACCGCTCCGCGCGCTCTTCGCAACGCTGGATCACACACCCTTTTGGGTCGACACGAAGCGCGCAGCGCGCGGCGGTCGCGCATTCTTGGCCACCGGCATTGCCGGCGGCTTCGCGCTGGCGTTCGCGTCGCTCGTCTTGGGGTATTGCTCCCCGGCGGGCAACAAGCCGCTCGCGTTCTCCGGGCGACTTCGCGAGAACGCGCCGCGGCGCCTGGCCGAGACCAGTCGGTTCGTGCAGGCGGTGTCGTTGCCGGGTGGAATGGGCCGCTTCGCCGACGGCTTCGCCATTGCGGTGCGTGTGCGCCTCATGCACGCGCAGGTCCGGCGCATGTGCCTCGCAGCGCCCGGATGGGACCGCGGGGCCTGGGGCACGCCGATCAACCAGGTGGACATGGCGGGAACGGTGCTCCTCTTCTCGCTCATCGTCATCGACGGTCTCGCAAAGCTGGGGTTTCCCTTGCGAGCGAATGGCTCGGAGGACCTCCTTCACCTGTGGCGCCACGTGGGTGTCGTTCTCGGTGTGGCCGAGGAGCTACTCCCGGCGAGCGAGCGCGAAGCAAGGCGCCTCTGGGACCTGATTGCGTCCACGCAGGAGGGTCCCGACGCGGACGCGCGCGCGCTCGCATCCGCCCTCATCGAGGGCGGCGTCCAGCGCGCGACGACCCCGGAGGGGCGGCAAGAGGCGTCGCGTCGGGCAGCGATCGGGTACGGGCTGTCTCGTTACCTCATCGGACACGAGGTGGCCGATGCGCTCGGCTACCCGCGCCCGACCTGGAGCGTCGCCCTGCCCGCGCTGTCTGCCGCATTGCGCGCGATTGTCGGCGCCGTGAGGCGCGTTGGGCCGCTCGAAGACTGGCTCGCGTCGGTGGGCGAACGGCGGTGGGAGGCCGTGGTCACCGCCGGTCTCGGAGCGACCCCGGCTACCTTTGCGATTCCGGAATCACTGGCCGTCTCGCGATAAGGAGACGGCCACTGGCGCTTCGCCAGGATCGAAGCGTGCGGGATCTACGGCCCCTGCGTCGCCGGCTGCAATGCTTGCAGCGCGCTGATGAACGGCGCCGGCGCCGGCCCGTTCCATTGCGTGTTGAGGACGCCAAACGTCTCCTCGGCCCCAAACGTCCGCCCATACCCCCGCCCCTGCGTGCCGTTGAGCGCCCACACCGCCCAATCGATGTCATTCTCGGCGAGATATCGGCGGATCCACGACCACCAATTGTCGTTGGGGCTGATGGCCGCATCGGACCCTGCGGCATCGACGTCGACCGCGTCGTGGCTCATCCCGAATTCGCCGACCCAAAGCGGCGCGGTATACGCCTGCCCCGGAGTGACGATGTACCCCCACGCAGAATCCATTGCAGCTTTGAAGGCCGCATAGTCCGCGAACGAAGCCGCGCCGCCGTTCGTCGACGAGTAGTTGTGCGGCGAGTAGACGAGCTGGTTCGCGACGTCGAGTCGCACGGGGCGGTAGCTCGCGCCGAACCAGGTTGCCCAGAAGTTTCCTTCGACGATGACCAGTAAGTTGGGGTTGATTTTCTGGATTGCGTTTCCGACGCGTTCTGCCGCGGCGGGCCAGTCCGTGAGTGGATCGTTGTCTCCCCACGACGGTTGCCAGCAGCCGCAGCCTGCGTCGGGGGGATAGTCGCAGTCCGAACAGCTGCTCGCGTCGTCGGGGAGCTCGCCACGAATCTCGTTTCGCAGGTCGACGCCGACGACCGCCGCCGATGTTCGATAGCGCTGGACCATCGCTTGCCAGTCAGCGATGAAATTGGCCTCGGGGTACTGCGCCGTATGCCAAAGGCCGTCGCCGTGGGCCGTGTCGCAGCACCAGTCGCCACGGCTGCGGTGGTTGTCGAGAACGACGACGAGGCCCTCTTGTGCGAGGGCTTCGATGACCGCATCGAGCACATCGAGCGCGTGCTTGCCCATCAACGAAGGGTTCGCCGACAAGCGAGCGTCCGCTATGATTGGATTTCGCTCGTAAAGCTCGAGCGCCCACGGGATTCGCACCGAGTTGAAGCCGAGCCCTGCAACCAGGGCCGCTATCGCGTGAATGTCGTTGTGGTCGAGCCCCGAAACAACGAGATCGGGCGAATCCCCTCCGTACCAACTCACGCCCGCGAGCTTGAACCGCCGGTTGTTCGCGTCGACGATCCAGCGCGACTGCGTGTGAAATGGGACCGCCGGAAGCCGGCCGTTGGCGTTGGCGTCGCCGGCCGCTCCGTCGTCCACCGTCGACGATGCATCGACGGCGATGGGAAGCCCTGCGTCGGCCCCGACGGCGCCGTTGTGCACGTCTCGGCTCGTGCAGGCGAAAAGGCCGAATGCGATCGCGAGAGCGGCAACGGATCCAGGCTGGGGCATGGGTGCTCGTCGGAAGGTGTCAGACTGCTGCCCGGACCGCGTCGTGTGACCGGGGCGGCCAAATTACCACGCCGCACCGCGGGCGTCTCAAGGGAACGCGAGGCGAACGCGCGGCCTACAGCGCGAGCTTCATCCCCTCGTGACTCGGTACGAACCCGAGTCGCTCGTAGAAGCGGTGGGCGCGCCTGCGGACTTTGTTCGTCGTGAGCTGCACCCGAAAGCAGCCGCGGCGTCGCGCCTCGTCGATCGCCCACCTCATCATGGCCTCGCCGACTCCCCGACTACGCACGCTCGGATCCACGATGACGCTCTCGATCTGACCGACGCGACCCCCACGATGGGAGAGTTGCTGAATGACCGTAAACTGAAACGCACCGACGACCCGGCCTCGAATCTCCGCGACCAGAAACGAGTTGCGCGGATCGGCGGTCATCGCGGCAAGCCCGTCCGCGTAGCGAGGGTCGAGCGGTTCGCTCGCCTCATCGCTTCTCTTCACCCCTTCGTCCTCGAGGGCGAGGAGGCGGACGACGACGGGAAGGTCGGCTTCGACGGCGCGACGGATCATGGGCTCGAGACGGGGTCTAGCGCTCATGGGCAGACGGACGTCGGGATGGTAGCAACGCTTTGTCCGCAGAGCTTTCAGTCATCCCCACATGGGGGAGTTAGGTCACTCAGATAGGGGCTGCCACTTGGGGCAGCTGAGGATCCCGGTTCCGTAGAGCCCCGCTGCTGCATCGGCTGAGGGCGTGCAGACGGGGGACGTGCGAGCACCGGAGTCCGACCTAGGACAACATGTTCGCCACAGCGAGGACGTCCAGCATTCGCAGCCGAGCTGCGTGAACGCGAACCCCGCGTCGGCACATGACCAGACTCCATCGACGCATGGAGCCCAATCGCCCGTATCGCAGGGTCCGCAATGCGGCCTGCGGTCCGTGCATGACGCCACCGGCGGGGCATCATCCGTCGGCGAATCAGGGGAAGCGTCGAACGCGTCCGCCTCCGCGCTGCCACCGTCCGACGGTGCATCGGTCGGCGAATCTGCAGGGGCGTCGGAGGGCGAATCCGGAGAGGCGTCCGAGACGGACGTCCCCGGGCCGCCGTCGGAGTCGTCGCCGTCCTCCGCTGCGGACACGGGCTGGTTGAGACCCGTGTCGAGCCCAGTGTCGGTGGTCGCATCCACGCTCGCCGTCGGGCCGGCTTCGGTCGATTGGCACGCAGCAGCGGCCAAAGAGACGAAGATACTCGCGGAAAGCAGGGTGCTGCGGTGCATTCCGCGACGACCAGCAAGAGCCAGGCCTCAGCCCAGCCCAGCGCCGCGCCGCGCCGTGGATACGAGCCAATCGATGTGCAACGGAGTGCCAACCGGGGCTGCGGCGTCAGAGCAGCGGCCAGACCAGGAGCGGCGCCCGTGGTCCGTGTGGGACAAGACGCACCCCGGTGCCTCCGCGCCGCGGCCGAGAGCGTCGAGGACGGGGCTCCGAGCTTCGGGATCTCGCTCCGTGGCGGATGGGAGGCGCCAACGAGCCTACGACCGGCGATCCAGAGGGCAAGAAGCGCGGTCGTGAGCGTCGATGCCGCGTTTCGGAGCCTCTGGCTCGCGAAGGAGAACGGATGGGACCCGATCATGAGCTTCTCGATCGTGATCGATCGCGAATCGGATGGGGCCATTCGTTTCGTTATCGCGATCGGGAGCGTATGAATTGCGATCCAGGGCGTATGGCGCGAGGGCGTGAGCCTTTTCACCGCGATCCAGAGCATATGGCTCGAGGTCGTGAGCCTCTCGACCGCGATCGAGAGCGTATGGGCCGGGGTCCTGAGCTTCTCGACCATGTTCCAGAGCGAATGGGACGAGGTCGTGAGCCTCTCGACCGCGATCGAGTGCGAATGAAACGAGGTCTGCAAGCCGACGGTGGGGCGGTCGACTGCCGGGAGTCGGGGCAGGCCGTCCCCTGCGGCGTCATTGCGTGCGGGGCGGACCCTGTCGAGACCGGCGCTCCGCGATCACGAAGGAGCCAAATCCCGGCAAACGATGGGGTGACCGACGGGGTTCGAACCCGCGACACCTGGAGCCACAATCCAGTGCTCTACCAGCTGAGCTACGGCCACCGCGAAACGAGGCCCACACCATAGCTGTCACTCTCGCGCTTTCAAGCACCAACGGCAGCGCGCCCCGTTCATCCCGTATTTGCTCAGGGAGCCCTTTCATCGCCTACGTCACCAGCCCCCATGCCTTCTTCGCGACGCCCGCGGCCCGCTCGACCCCTTCGTCGTCCGGGGAGCGCGGGAGCTCCATTGCCTGCCCGTCGAGCATCCCCGTCACCGCGGCCGCGATCCCGGCTTCGAGAGCGACCAAGTCGTAGCCGCCCTCGAGCACGAGAGCCATGCGCCCGGCCGCCGAGGCGTCGGCGACGTGCGCGAGCGCCCGTGCCATCCAGCCGAAGGCTTCCGCCGAGAGCTCCATCTGCGCAAGCGGATCGCGCGCCGCTGCGTCGAAGCCGGCGCTCACGAGCACGAGCTCGGGCTCGTACGCGACGAGCACGGGGAGCACGACCCGTTCGAACGCGCTCGCGTAAACGGCGTCGCCGCCGCCCGCCGCGAGGGGAAGGTTCACCGTGTATCCGGTGCCCTCGCCGGCGCCGACTTCGTCGACGTCCCCCGTTCCCGGATAGAATGGGAACTGGTGCGTCGAAATGTACAAGACGCCTGGCTCGCGCCAGAACATCTCCTGCGTGCCGTTTCCGTGGTGCACGTCCCAGTCGACCACGGCGACTCGCGAGAGACCACGGGCCCTCGCGTGCGCGGCAGCCACCGCCACGTTGTTCAAGAGGCAAAAACCCATGGCCTGCGCCGGTCGCGCGTGATGCCCAGGCGGGCGGACAAGTGCGACCCCTTTCCGGACCGGCCCCGTCAGCATCGCCTCGACCATGGCCACGAGCGAGCCCGCACCGAGGCGTGCGATGTCGACGCTCTCGGACGAAACGTACGTATCCGGGTCCAAGTACCCGTGCTGCCCCCGCAGGGTCCCCAGCTTCTCGATGAAGCGCGGGTCGTGTACGCGGGCGAGCTCCTCGTCGGTCGCCATGCGCGGCAGCACGGGTTCGAACCGACTCCGGCTCGGGTACAGGGCCGCCCGGGCCGCCGTCAGTCGCTCCGGTCGTTCCGGATGATGCCCGGGCGGAACGTGCGCGTCGAACCGCGGGTCATCGAGCAAGAGCGCTCGGGCGGCGTCGGTTGCGATCGATGGGGGGGGCGGGGGCCCTTGCGCGGGTGGCACGACTCGTTCTCACGACGCATGTTGCCGCGCTCGCTCGGCGAATGATAGCGTCACTTCGGGAGCGTGGGTTTGCGATTCGCTGGGGAGGCGGATGGCGGGAGGACCTGAGACGAATGCGAATCAAGATCATCGCGGTCAACGCACTGATCGTGGCCATCGTCGGCCTGCTGTCGTTCTTGCTCGTTCGGTCGTCGCTGGGATCGGCGACGAGCAACAAGGACCAGCTGTCGACGGACGCGCAAGAAGACGTCAACGGTGCCGCCGCTCGCCTTCAGCTCGACGGTCTGCGGACCGAGCGGTGGCTGGCCGGAGCTTCACTCGAGCAGGGGGCGATCGACGCACTGGCCAAGGGAACGGCTTCGGCGCGGGGCGAGGCGGCGACCAGGCACTGCGAAGACGTCGTCAGCAAGATGAAGAACGCGGCCCTCTTCGAGCGGAACGTTCCGACGCTCGTAGCCATCGTCGACGAGGGTGGAAAGATCGTCGGACGCAACAACTCCAACCTCAACCGGGGCGATGACCTCGGAAGCACCTACCCCGGACTCAAGTCGACGCTGGCCTCGGGCCAGGCGGGGTCCGACGTGTGGTACGAGAGCGACCGTTACCTCGCCACGTACGTCGCGGTGCGCGACGACCAGAGGAAGATCGTCGGCGCCGTGGTCATCGGCCGTCCGCTCAACGACACGCTCTCGCGCGTGAGCGAGGCGACGACGGGCCGCCCGCTCGTCATCGTCGTACCCAAGGGCGACGGCTTCGATATTGTCGCGCACTCGGCCCTTCAGGCCACTCCGCTCGACGAGAGCGTCGCCAAGGGGGCGCGCGAGATGCTGAAGAACGCTTTCGCCCACCAACAGACCGACGTCGTGCGTGACGGCGACCTGCTCGTCGCAGCGTCGCCCCTGCCCGCGTTCGAGGATGGCAAGCGCGCGCTGCTCGTCGCTGCCGCTCCGGCCGCGCTCATTCAGGACCCGACGGGCCTTGCCATGCTGCCCATCTTCGGCGCGATGGCGGTGGGTATCGTCCTCGTCATCGTCGCGGGCTGGCTGCTCGGCAATTACATCACTCGCCCCATCAACATGCTCGAGGAAGGGCTGCTCGCGATTCTCAACGGGCAGACCGACAAGCGCTTCGAGCTCGACCACGCGGAGCTCGGCGGTCTGGCGTTCCGGATCGATCAGCTCATCAACCAGCTGATGGGCGTCGAAGAGGACACGACCGACGCGGAGGGCCGCGTGTCGGGCTCGCCAAACGCGGCCAATTTCACCGAGGCGCTCGCGGTCGACGACCGGCGGATGCAGTATCAACCGGGCGAAGGAACGCTCGACCCCGAGGCTATCGCGGAGCTCGCCTCCGAGCCCCCTGCCGAGTACTACCCGCGCATCTACCGCGAATACGTCAGCGCCAAGCAGGCCATCGGAGAGGCCACCGAGCACATCACCGAGCAGGCGTTCGCGACGCGCATTCAGGCGATGGAGCGCGACGCGACCAACAAGTACGGCCGGCCGGTGCGCTATCAGGTGCAGGCGCGGAACAAAGAAGTGGTCTTGCTCGCTGTTCCCTTGCCATGAGGCCACGTTCTCGTTAGCGAGCACTTGGCGTTGCTCGCGGCGAAGGGCGAGACATTCGGCTCGCCGCATGGCGTGAGGGAAATGAAGCATGGGCCTCTTCGATCGGTTCAAAGGAAGCGCCAAGGGCGACAAGCGGGAGCGTTCCAAGGGCAATCCTGCGGCCAAGTGGTCCGACCGCATCGAAAAGCGAGTCCAGAACTACGACCGGCAGGAGGCGATCCAAGCCCTGGCCGACATGGCGAGCCCAGAGGCGGCCGAGGTGCTGCTCAAGCGCTTCACGTTTCACATGGATCCGTCGATCACGGACCAAGAAGAAAAGGACGCGGCGTTCCGGGGCATCCTTCGGGCGGGGAAGGGCGCGATCGGTCCGGTCCGGGCGTTTGCGGAGAGGGCCGCGAGCCTGGCGTGGCCGATGAAGATCGTGAAAGAGCTCGTCGACGGCGACGAATACATCGAAGAGCTCTTGCGCTGGCTGTCTCGGTGGGACACCGAATACGCGAAGTTCGTGGACCCGAAAGTGCAGATCCTCACGGCGCTCGAGGAGCACCGCCACGCGCGGATCCGCCAGGAGGTCGAGCGCTTCTTGGAGGACGTGAACGAGCCCGCCCGCTTCCACGCCGTGGCGACTCTGCTCGCGCAGGACGACCCTGCGGCCGCGCCGGCGCTCACCGGGTTGCTCGCGTCCGAAGAGAGCGTGCGGGTTCGAAACAAGATCGCTGAGGGACTCGCCGCGCGCGGCTGGGTCTTGCCGGACGACGTTCGTGACGCAGCCCGGACCGCGCTCCCGGCGCCTTTCACGGTGGACGCGAGCGGCAGGGTCGTGAAACGCTAGGCGATCGGCTCAACCCGTCGAGGCCGAGACCCCTATTCGTTCAGCTTCGGCTTGGTCGGGAAGTAGAAGCCGATGGCCACCGTGACCAGCTGGTTGAACTGGAACGTCTCGTCGGACCCGTTGACCTGGCTATCGGGGAAGTTGCCGCCCGGGCCGGAGCCGCGGCTGTCGAACCCGGCTCGGTTCCATGCGAACGGAAGCGCGCGGTACTCGACCCCCAACGACCAGAAGTTGCCCGGGTAGAACGTGAAGCCAACGCCGAACGTCGGGGCGACCTTCAGCTTCGATTGAAGCTCGAACGAGCGGGGATCCGAGCAAGGGATGGTCGCGTTGCCGCCGCCGCTCGTCAGGGGCGCGCCACAGTCTTGGCGCTCCTGGATTCCGACGAAGCCCGCCCCGAGCGCGGCGTAGAAGTCGGCGTCGACGAAGATCTTGTTGAAGATGGCCAGCTTTCCGCGGAAAGGAGTGAACGTGACTTGGGGCGCGACGACGTACTGAATCTTCGCGGTCTGGTCTGCGAACGGAGCACTCCCGAAATGGTTCGGGTCCGTTCCGGTGTGGTTGACGTTATTGGCGGTCAGCGTATCGCGCGGCGCCGGCAGCGCGTCGATTCGGTCGGTAAGGTCGGTCGTGAGGCTCACCGCCCCGTACGCGCCCCAGGCCCCGATCGCCAGCCAGTCGGTGATGTTGTACTCGAGCCGCGCTCCGACCAGGATCGTTCGCCGATACTCGTCGAGCAGCGTGAACGACACGGCCGGCGCAATGTCGAAGCGCCCCTCGCGGTAAAGCCGCAAGTGGCGCGTTGCGGGCGCCCCCTTCAGCGGCCCGGTGAGCTGAATCTCCTGCGCTCGCGCCGCCGGGGCCGACGACAGCAGGCCGACCCCCGCGATCACGGCCAACAACGCTTTGAGGAAACGCCGCTTCATCGTCGTCCTCGTCTCCGTTCTCACTTGGGCAACCGATACTCAAAGGAGGTCGGCAGGAAGAAGGAGAGGCCGACTTGCAATTGAACGTTGTTGGTGATGTGCGTGCCTTCGTCGTACCACTTGGTCTTGTCGCTCGGATTGCTGTCGATGGTCAACCGCTCGATCTTTTCCGAGTAAATGAGATCGCGAACTTCGAGGATCGCGGCGACCCAGCGGTTGAAGAAGATGCGAAAGCCAATCCCGACGTCGAAATTGAGCAACGTGTTCCAGTCCGGGAAGCTTCGATTGTCGGGATCTATGATGGGAATGGGCTTCGTTCGAATGATGCCGAGGCCGCCGTCGATGTACGCGTCGTAGTGGAAGATGAAATCGCCGAATCCCGCGAACTTGCCGTACATCGGAACGTACGTGAAGTTGAGGTCAGCGCTAAACTGGTAAATATTGAGTGGTACCGCAACGTGGGCTTCGCGTCGGTTCTGAAAGTTGAAGTCCGAATCGGCGTTCAACCCGTCGTACCAGTTCCCGTTCACCCCCACCGCCAGCACTTGGGTGATGTAGTAGTTGAGCGCGAGCCCCGGCGCGTCGTGGTTCACGAACTGGTCGTTCATCGTGACCGCGAAGTACGGCATAATCTCGAAGCGTTGCGCCTTGATGACGTATTGCTGCTGTACGGCGTAGATCTCGCGGCTTCGAATTTCTTTCTTGGCCTCGACCTCGAGATTGAACTCTTTCTGGGCCTGGCACTGCGGCGCGTCGGGCGTAATCTGGCAGATATCCATCCCGCCGCCGCTCGGGGGCGGGGGCGTGCCAGCGCCTTCGGTGGGCGGTGACTCTCCGGTGGGCGCCGGAGCGGGATTGGCCGGTTGATCGGCGTCCATGTCCACGGGTCCCGCCGCACCTGCGGGGGCGTCGCTACCTTTGGCGGGCTTCTTCTTTTGCGCGTATGCCGCTTGCGGCACCAGCCCCAGGGCTGCTGCGAGTAGAAGCCACCTGCAAGCCTGCTTCATCGCTAACCCTTCCGAATCCTTCGAGGCGTTGACGACGCGTCGTGGCTAAAGCTTCAAAACTGCTGGTGATTCAGGCTAACGCCAAAGTGAGCGCGGACTATATCATGCGCAATTTCGGCTAAGCAACGGGATTCTCGAAAGTCTTCGACGTCGATTTTCCGGGGCGGGCTACTCATTCGCGGGCAGCGCCGATGTTCCATAAGTGCCCGCTGGAAGCTTCGACCGCACGCTCGGTTCTCCATATGGTCGACGAGCGGCCGTCCCGTCGTTTCACCTACGCGGCGGCGACCTCCTCGTCGCTCTTGCCGAACAAGGCTTCGACGAAGTCCTCGGCGTCGAACTCGCGCAAGTCCTCGGCGCGCTCACCCAGGCCAATGTAGCGGACCGGAACTTTCAGCTCATCGCAGATGCCAAGAACGATGCCCCCCTTTGCCGTGCCATCGAGCTTCGTTAGCACAATGCCGGTCAAGTCCACTGCATCCTTGAACATTGCCGCCTGCGTCAAGGCGTTTTGACCCGTCGTCGCATCGAGCACGAGCAACGTCTCGTGCGGTGCCCCTTCCATCGCTTTGCCGATCGTCTTGGCGACCTTCTTGATTTCGTCCATCAGGGGCACCTTCGTGTGCAGCCGGCCAGCGGTGTCGACCAGAAGCAAGTCGGCCCCGCCGTCGCGCGCGACTGCGGTCGCGTCGAAGGCGACAGCGGCTGGATCGCTGGCCTCTTTGCCTTTGACCACGTTCGCGCCGACGCGTTTGCCCCACACCTCGAGTTGCTGGACGGCCGCTGCGCGAAAGGTGTCGCCGGCGGCAAGCACGACCTTCTTACCAGAGGTGACGTAGCGGGTCGCCAACTTCCCGATGGTGGTCGTCTTGCCGACGCCGTTGACGCCGACCATCAGCACCACCGTCGGGCGGGCCGAGAGGCGAATCGCGCCTCCGCCGATGGAGAGAATACGGGTTGCCTCGGCACGCAGAGCGGCCCAGACCGCGTCTGGATCGCTGATGTGATCCCGCTCGACCGACGCGCGCAAGCGGCCGAGGATGGCGCTCGCCGTCTTCGGTCCGACGTCGCTCGCCAGCATCACCTCCTCCAATTGCTCGAGAAGGACCGGATCGACGTCCTTCCTGCCACGGAAAAGGGCGTTCAACTTGGCGATGAAGCCGCCGCGCGTGGCCGCGAGCCCTTTGCGCAAGCCCGCGACGTCGCGGTGCGCGGCGACGTGCACTGGCGCGGCGGTGGGCTCGGTGGTCGGAGCTGCTTCGAGGATCGCGTCCGTCGAAGCCACTTCGACCGAAGGGGGCGGCGGGGTCGACGGCCTCGCCGCCGGAGGCCGCGCGGACTCCTTCGCCGTGGTCGGCGGGGGAGGGGTCGGGACCCGAGGCGGCTGGATCGGACGAGGTATGCTCCCCCGAGGAGCCTGGAGCTGGCTTGTGCCCTGTCCACGCGCCAGGAACAATGTGACCGCCGCGACCACGACGATGAGCGCGACGATAATGGCGACGATGGTCATGGCGCTTTCCAAAATGCCGCGGCGAGGGGCCGACTATAAGGACCACGGGCGAGCGCCGTCAACGTCGTCCGCATGTGTGCGGAGCACCACTAACGTGGTCCAAGACGGTCGTCCTCGGGCGCGAGCTCGTCGACGGCGCCCTCTGCTCCCGCGTCGACGAGATCCGCCCCGTATGCGGCCCGTTCGACCGCGTTTGCCCAGCGGGCGACCGCAGCGTTCGAGCCGGCCGCGCGCACCACGTCCTGCGGGGTCGGATCAGGCGCAACAACGTAGGGCGGACCTTGGCGGCGCGCCCAGCGGACCATTCGATCGACCAAGGCGCGCTTTCGTAGGACGAGCGCGATGACGAGCTCGCCCGGCGGGGGGAGGGGATGACGAAGCTCGGTGTGCAGCGGGCCTTCGGCGACCAAGTCGTCGCCCGGACGCGCGTCGAAGGGGGGCAGCGCGAAGGCGCCGCTCGCTCCGGAGGTCGTCTCGCAGACGACGTCGACTCGCTCAAAGCCCCGCCGTTCGATCGCGACGCGAGACCGTGGGAGGGCGACGCCATCGTTAGCGTCGACCACGCGCCCAGTCCATCCATGCGACGGCGCTGCGGTATGCAAAAGCTCGACGCGCTCACCCCCCAGGTCCGGGGCGCGCGGGCGAGCCGGCCTTCGCGGCCGCTGCCCCCAGCGCACGGGGGAGCGAGCGATCCCCAGCCACGCGATGACAACCGCCGCGGCCAGCAGCAGCGGGGCTTTTTTCCACGGGCTCGGCCCGGCAACCGGCTGCATCAAGACAATGGCCGCTGCCGGCTGAAACCATGGCGCATCCGGAATGTACCGGACCGACAGCGGGACTTCGGCAGGAGGCGCGTTCCCAATGGCGTCGGCCGTGGGCGCAGCAAACACCAAGAATAGGTGCGCCTCCCCGCGGTCGCCGTCGACTGGAGCGGCCCCCACGACCGTGTCGGCCCCGGCTCGCGCCTCGATCGTTCCACCGGGCCGTGCCGCGCAGCCTCGGGAGATGCACCGCGCCTTCGCGTCTACCCGCAGCGCGACTCCATCCTCCGGCCAAGCGGTCGAAAGGCGCCCGCCCGTGGCAGCCGGTGCGACCAAATCGACGAACGTCCGACGCTCGATCGGCATCGAATGGCTGCTCGCGCCTGCGACGCGGCTCCCCGAGAAAGTGACCCGTAGGTCGCCTTTCCCGGGCGCTCCGAGCCGAGCACTATCGAACGCGAACCGGGCGCGGCCCAATCCGTCGGTCATTGCCTCCGCCAGGTGCGTTTGCACTTCGTTCGACAACGACAACACGAGGCCTGTTGCGGGGGCCGTCATCCCATCCTCCTCGGTCGAAGCGACCACGTCGACGGAGGTCGTGTCGTCATCGAGGGAGATCGCCGCCCGCTCTGGGTCAAATCGCAGCGTGACCGGGGGCAGAGAGAGGTCGATCGGCACATCGAGCGTTGCGCCCTCGACGAGCTCCGAGCCGTGCGCCTCGATGTGCGCGACGTACCGGTTCGTCGCTAGCGCGAGGCGGATGCAAAACCGTGCGGCCGCGTCGGTGGTAAGAGCGATCGTGTCGGCGCGATTGATGTTTGGCGTCGCATCGGCGGCCCCGCACGACTGCGCGGTCAGGGGAGAAAGCGCGGCCCGGGGGCCGGCGCCGGGAGCAGACGCAGAGGCAAACGCAATGTCGATGTCGACGCGCAGGCCGGGCATTGGGCGAGCTGCGTCGTCAAGAACAATTCCCGAGAGCACGAGCGCGCCGCCCTCCCGCGCAGCGTGCACGTCGAGGTGCGACGTGCCCTTTAGTCGTATCCGGGCGGACGCATGTGCCTGCCCATCGGTCGAGGCCGCGGCGTCGGGCGCACAATCGTCTGCCGCCACGACCATGATCGCGACCACCACTGGAAAAAAAAGGCAGCCGGGGGAGATGGCGACCGCACGTGAGCCTCCAGCACACACCCGCCCTACAATTGCGAGAGCTGCCTGTCGCATGGCTGGCGCGTGGCCTCCACTGGCCATGATACCTTGAATGATCCATGCGGGGGCCATCCCGAACAACGGCGAGTCTCGCGATGCGTGCGATCCTCGTCTTGCTGGTCGTGGTGGCAACGCCGCCCCCTGCGCTCGCTGATGGCCGCTCGCAGTTTCTGGCCGACCGCTTGAAGTACCCGCCCGGAGCCGGGCAGCCCGACGACTTCCGGGTGCGCACGAACGCGGCCCTCGCGCTCGGTGCCACCAACGACGATGATTCGGTCGCGCCCCTGTGCATGGCACTGGCCGACCCCAGTGACCTCGTTCGCCAGGCGGTTGCTCTCGCGCTCAAACGCCTCGCGCGTGGGTCTTCGGCAGAGTGCCTACGCAGGCGACTCGCGGTGGAGGCGAGCGGGGCGGTCAAGCAGCAGATCCAGATTGCGCTCGAGGCCGTGGAGGCCACTTCGAGCTCGGGTGGCGGCGGGGCGGCGACCGGGGCCCCGAGCGCGCCCCGCTTCATGGCGAACGCCAAATATTACGTTTCGATCTCGTCGGTCGTGAACGACACCAGGCGCCCGAGTGCCGAAATCGGGCGGGTGGTCCACGATGCCGTAGCCTCGAAACTGGCGCAGCTGGGGGGATACCAGGTAGCGCCGGTCGGCGAGTCGAAGGAGGCGGCGAAAGCCGTGATCGCCAAGCGCAAGCTCAAGGGCTTTTACCTCGCCGTGAGTGTCGACAAGCCGGACTATTTCGAGGGGAGCCTCCGCGTTCAACTGAAAATCGCGGTATTCTCGTATCCCGGGAAAGATCTCCGCGGGGAGGTTCCCGCCGGGGCCACGCTGCCGGGGGCAACACCGGGTGACAACGGGGCCGAGGATCAACTCATTGGCCTTGTCGCGTCGAGAGCCGCTGAGCTCTTCACGGAAAATTTCAGGTGAGGGCAGCGATGACCACCAGCACAGCGACTTCGTCCGGGCACAGCGGCGCTCACAAGCGACGCGTCCGCAACTATCTGTTGGACTCGCGTTTCCAGCTCAAGTACGCGGGGTTCCTCGTCGCGGTGTCGATCGCGATCAGCGGCGTCGTGGGCTCGGTGCTCTACGCGACCGTGCGGTCGATGGTTAGCGAGAGCGCGAGGGTGGTCGAAGAGAGCCGCAAGGCCTCCGAGGAGAGCAAGAAAGTCTCGTTCGTGAGTCGGATGAACGTGCGCGATCTCGCGCCCGAAAACCCCGAACTCGTCGCCGAGTTCGACCGCGAGGCCGACGCGTACGACAAAGCGATCGCCGATCATCAGAAGGCGGTCGTCGTCCAGCAAGAGTCCTTGATCCGCCGGCAACGATGCATGCTTGCGTCGCTGGCGGGAGGGCTCACGGTCATGGTGGTGCTGATCGGTCTCTTGGGCATCTACTTCACGCACAAGGTGGCGGGTCCCGTCTTCAAAATGAACGGACTCCTGAGGCAGGTCGGACGGGGCGACCTGCGGGTCGAGGCGCGACTGCGTCGGGGCGACGAGCTACGGGCGTTCTTCGACACGTTCACCCAAATGGTCTCGGGGCTCCGAGACCGAGAGAGGCGCAAGCTCGGCGAAGTGGAGCTGGCGATCAAGGCGCTCGAGCGGGGCGACACGGCGGAGGTCGCCCTGGCGCTCGATCGCGCGCGACGTGCGGGCCACGAAGCCGTGGGCGAATAGGAGGGCGGTGTCTTTCGGTCGATCCCTTCGCGATCTCGCCGTCGGGGGTCGTCGCCGTACGTGAGTGACGTGAGTACGGGTCCTCGCCCCGCCGCCGGCCTCGCTCGGTCTCGACCGAAATACGCCACCCTCCTTTTTGCGAGTTTGCGCCGGTCACCCGCAGATGGCTCCCTCCACGTACTCCACGCGCGTCTGTCCCTCGTCGAACGTCACCGCGGCTACGTCGATCCGCACGCGCTCGACGGTTGGGCTGGCTGCGAGCCTCTCTCGCCAGAGGCGGTCGACCGCGCGGACGAGCCGGCGTCGCTTGGCCGCACGGATGCTGGCGAACGGTCCTTCGAAGCTCCCGCCCGCTCTGGTGCGCACCTCGACCACGACGACCAGCCCACCGCGTCGTGCGACGAGGTCGAGCTCCAGGGCTCCCAGGCGCAGGTTGCCGGCGACCACGGCAAAGCCCCGCGCGAAGAGGTAATCGGCGACTGCCAGCTCTGCGCACCTGCCGCGGGCCCGTCGCTCGGCGGCTGCTTGCGGCGCCATTGCCATCCCCCCGGCGGGCTGGGGCGCGGACTACTTCCCGGTGACGCCCTGCGCAGAACCGCAGTTGCCGGTCGGCGGGGTTCCGGGGACGACGTTGCACGTCACGTCGGCGCACGCGGTGTTCGGATTGTACTCAGTTCCCGTTTTGACGCAGTACGCGCCCGTCAGTCCCTCGTTGCCCTGCCCGATCGACGTCACGAGCTGCTGGCACCGAAAGCCGTCCGGGCAGGTGCAATAGTTGGCTCCGTCGTTCGTTTGCCCGTTGAGGTTCGCGCAACGGCACGAGCAATAGACCGCCTTGTCCGCCGTGCGGCTGGGGCACTGGGCTTCCTTGTTAAGGAGATCGAGCGGCTTTCCGTTCGCGTCCACCGGGGGAGTCACCGGCTGCGCAATGCCCGGCGTGCAGCAGCCCGCATTGGTCTTGCACGTGGCCGACTGGGGCGGGCAGCAGTTCGCCGTGCCCTTGACCGGCGTGCCGTCCGCATTCTGCCCGTACGGGCAGGACACCCGGCCGCGAAAGTGGTTTACCAGGCAAAGGCGAGTCATGCACTGGAAGCTCTTGGACTCGACGCTCACCTCTTCGGGGTCGAAGCCCTGGAAGCTCGGCAAGTACTCTTGCTCCGGCACGCAGGGATCACCGATGCCGGTTGCGTTGCAGCCGGTGCCCGATAGCACGGCGACGGCGATGGACGCGGCCAAGATCGCCAGAATCGAGCGAGTCATCGTGTCGGCTCTCCCTCAATTTGCGATGGAGCAGGGGGGCACTGAGCAACGCCGCAAGGTGAGCGACGAGCCAAGCGCAACGCTAGTCGAGGCGTGTGAAACGCGTCAAGCCGCATCCGCTCGGCCACGCGTCTTCTGCTTCATGGCACTCTCCGGTGCTTTCCGTCATCCGTTGGCGTCCTTCGTCCCCGAGCCTGGCGAGGTGCTGAAAAAGAGGATTCGGCCGACAGGGACGCCAGGGCGCCAGGATGGATGAGCCAAACCTGGAGGATTCTGCCCTTGGCGATCGCGGCGTCCTGGGCGGTTTTCTCCCGTCTGCCCCTTTCTCGTCGGGCTCCTAGTCTTTCGGGACTTTGAAGAGACGCACAGCCGGTTGCACCCGCAGGCCATTCAGACATTAATGGCGTCACGTCACGGCGGCCGCGCTTGGCTACACGTACGTGCCCCACCGAGGACGAGCGCGTGCGACCGGGAAGCAGCGCGTCATCCCAACGTCTCCTCGTGCTCACGCCCCCGCTTGATCCGCTTGCCCGCACTTGCCCCCTTTTCGCCTTGACAATGGCGAATCGGGCTCCGTACCATCTCGGCCGCTCGACGGGACTATCGTGCCAACATCATTGATCTTTTCGGTGCCGGCCCTCCCTGAGCGCACGGCGTGAAGCGCGAGACGCTTTGCGAAGCACGCCAAATTGCGATGAATCTCTCGACCTTCACGAAACCGATCGACGCGGGTGGTCTTGCAAGCTTGGATTCGCACGCATTGGTGCCTCGCGTTCCGTTTCGATGGTCCGGTGACGTGAGGCAGTAAGGGCCGCGGCTCGACTCAGTGAAGGGAGCACGACATGCGTAGACTGCTATCGCGCGGTGTGAGGGTGACGGCTTTGTTGACCGCGACTTGTCTGGCGACGACGCCGGCGAGCGCTCAACACAAGAAGAAGCCGGCAGCGGCCGCGACGCCTCCTCCTCCTCCTCCCCCCGCCGCGAAGCCTGCGCCGGTCGACCTCGACTCGGACACCTCGTCGTCGCCGCCGGCAGGGGCGCCGGTTAGCGCCGACGCCCCCGGCGCCAGCCCAGCGGGCGCGAGCGCAAGTCCCCGGCCGAAGGCAGCGAGGATCGTCGACAACTCGCCCCCGCCGGTCGCGGGTACGCCGAGCGATGTCGCCGCGCAGGCCAAGCACCTCTACGAGGGGGAGAAGTGGTCGGAGGCCGCCAAGGCCCTCTACCGCGTCTACAGCGGGGAAACGGGCGACGACGAGGGAAACAAGCAAATCGCCCAGTTCAACCTCGCCAAGGCCCTCTACAAGCTCAAGTTTTACCAGGGCGCCTACGCGATTTTCAGTGAGATCGCCGACAAACCGAATCACCTGAAATACAAGGAGACGCTCCTCTGGCTCGCGAAGCTCGCGACGGACCTGCCTGAGCCCGCCGACATCATCGAGCGCGTCGGTAAGTACAATGAGGAGCAGGTCTCGAAGTTCAACAACAACGAACAGCAAGACCTGTACTGGCAGCTCAATTATCTGCTCGGGCGGTATAAGTATCGTAACGGGCAATACCAAGAGGCAATGGGCCTCTTTCAGAAAGTCGACCGGAAGAGCAAGTACTATGTCCAGGCGCAGTTCTTCGGCGGCGTGTCGAACGTGCAGCTTCGCCAGAGCAAGCCCGCGGTCGAGGCGTTCCAGCGGATCCTCGGCGCCATCGAGGAGGGGGACGTGGAAGTGGAAGACGAGGCGCGCATGCGCGACCTCGCGTACCTCTCCATGGCGCGTACGTTCTACTCCGCGAGCATCGTCCTCAACGAGGACAACCAACCGAAGATCGACCCCACGCGCCTGTCCGCCGCGGTGAAGTATTGGAACCGCGTCGACGTCGCCAGCGAGTACTGGCTCGACGCCCTGTTCGAGGAGTCGTGGGCCTACTTCATGGCCGGCGACTACAGCCACGCCCTCGGCAACATCCACACCATCCAGTCCCCGTATTTCCCGCACTCCTTTTATCCGGAGGCGGACGTCCTCAAGGCGGTCATCTACTTCTCGAACTGCCAATACGACGACGCTCTCACCATCGTCGCGAAGTTCAAGTCAAAGTACCAACCCATCCACGAGGAGTTGGGAAAGATCCTGGACAAGTTCCGCAAGGGCTCGAACCAGGAAGAGGAGTTCTACAAGTTCTTGAGAGACGTTCGCGACGACAAGGCGCAGCTCAACGCGAAGGTGGCCCCGATCGTCAAGACGTCGCTCTCCGATCGGCAGCTTCTTCGCAACCTCGAGTACGTCCGGCTGCTCGACGAAGAAGACTCCCGCTTCAAGAGGGCTCCCAGCAGCTTCAAGGGGGCGAAAGTGGCGGATCTCGTCAAGGATTCGATTCACGACGCCCGCGAGCTCGCCATCAGGAATGCCGGCGACCTCGCCCGCGCTCGCTACGAGCGCAATCTCACGGACCTGGAAGAGAATCTCCGCAACGGCACCAAGATCCTCGTCGATGTGACCGCGGCCCAGCGCCACATGCTCGACCAAGAGCTCGAGAAAGGCCTGGTCACTCCCGAGGAATCGAAGGCCAATATCGTCAAACCCGATGAAGAGCACGTCATCTGGCCGTTCAACGGCGAGTACTGGCGTGACGAGCTTGGTTTCTACCGCCAGACGATCACGTCGAAGTGCGGGAGGTAACGATGAATCGCGTTCTATCACTGTCGGTCGTCGTCATGGCGCTGGTCCTCGGTGGGGCGAGCTCGGCTCGCGCGGCCGACTCGTCTTCGAGCGAATCGGCCGGCTCCAGCTCGAGCTCGACGTCCAGCGCGGACGTGTCCGCCGGGCCCGAGTGCATCGGCGACAAGGCCAAGAAGAGCCTGGAAACGTGCCCGTCCGGGCCGACGCTGAACGGTGTGCACGGCAAAGAGCCGCAGATGTCCTTTCACTCGAAGGTGGAGGAGATCAAAAAGGGCGACAAGAAGATCGAGGTCGGCAAGGCCGACGTCTCGATGATCGCCGGGTATCGCGATCTCCGCACCACGCGGCTCAAGCAGCGCGTCCTGGCGCTGCTCATCACCGAAATTGGCCAGCTCGAGATGCTGCTCCGAGAAACGCAGCTGCGATCGAAAGATCGCCCGATGCTGCTCCGCCGTCTTGCGGAGGACTATGTCGAGCTCGAGAACGCCGCGTTCAAAGAGAAGACGGAAGCCGAGATTGCTCGCGACGAAGCCAAGGGCAAGAAGAACAACGCCGAGGCCGGCAAGCAGCAGGCGATCGCCACGTCACGCAAGACGACGATGGAGCGCGCTCGCAAGGCGGCGGTGGAGTACTACTCGATTCTCGTCGCGGACTACGCGGGGCAGCCTTCGAACAACTTCCCGCAGAACCCGCCGCCAGCGAACCCCAACCTCGACGAGATCTACTACTACCTCGCGTACGAGTACGAGCAAGCCGGCGACACGGTGAACGCGCGCCGCGTCTATCTCGATCTCATCACCAAGACGCCGAACTCGAAGTATCTGACGAACGCGTACCTCGCGTTCGGTGAGCTCTTCTTTAACGAGGCGCTGAGCGACCCCACCAAGTGGGACGCGGCGAAGCAGGCCTACCAGAAGGTCATCTCGAAGCCGCCGCCCGAGAACAAGATTTATGGCTACGCTTGGTACAAGCTGGCCTACGTCTTTTGGAACATGGGCGATCTGCCGCACGCGCTGGACGCGTTCAAGCGCACCATCGACTTCGGCGTCAATTTCTCCCAGCTCCCCAACGCGCCGAAACTTGCGGAAAGCGGCCGCAAGGACGTCGTCCCGGTCTACGCGCTTGCCGGTAGCCCCACCGAGTCGTTCAACTTCTTCAAGAACCTCAGCGGCGACCCGTCGGGCTCGACCGACAAGACCTTCAAGATGATGGACGACCTCGGCCAGAACTATCTGGACACCGGTCACTATCCGGAAGCGATCGCCCTCTACAAGGACCTCATGGCGCGCGATGGCGGGAGCGACAAGGTCTGCGAGTACCAGTCGCGCATCACGGAAGCGACGATGGCGATGAAGTCGGGAGACAAGACTGCGATCGTGGCGGAGCTCAACAACCAGTTCAAGCGCTTCACCGCGTTCAAGGGCGACAACCACTCGGCGGACTCGAAGCAGAGGTGCGCCAACCGGACGGCCTCGCTCGCCACCGAGACGGCCATGGCCTGGCACCTCGAGGCCGTCGGGTCCCAGGGCCAACGCGGCACCGGAGATCCGAAGACGATGGACCTCGCGTCCGTTCTCTACAGGAAGGTCTCCGATACCTGGAGCGCATCGGAGTTCTCGAAGTTCGAGTTTCCGCGCCTCGTCAAGGAAGACTGGCCGACCATCTACAAGATTAAATACAACATGGCCGATCTTCTCTACTACCGCGAGAAGTGGGCGGAATGCGGTCCGGCGTTCGACGAGGTCGTCAAAGAGAATCCGCAGGGATCGGACGCTGCCGAAGCCGCGTACGCGGCCGTCCTTTGCTACCAGAACATCTATCTGGCGCAGCACCAGAAGGGCTCCGACAAGAAGGGCAGCGGGAACCTTCCTGGCGTCGGCAAGGAGAAGGATTTCAAGCGCGACACGGACGACAAGTACCGCGCGAAGGAGATGACCGAGCCCCAGAAGGCCATGGTTGGGTCCTTCAACCGGTACGTCTGTTATATCCATCCCGACGAAAAAGACGCCGACGGACAGAAGCAGCTCATCGAAGTGAAATACGCTCGATGCCGCCTGTACTTCGAGGCGCAGCACTGGGAGGAGGCCGGGGCATGCTTCAAAGAGATCGCCTACGAGCACCCAGACAGCGACTCGGCGGTTTACGCAGCGCAGCTGTATCTCGAGAGCATCAACGTTCTCACCTTTCACGGGGCGCCGAATCGCAACAAGTGCATCGACGACATGATCGTCGACGTGCCGAAGTTCATCGAGATGTTCTGCGCCGGCGACAAGGCACAAAAGAACGAAGACACGTGCACGATCCTCCAGAAGGTGCAGTGCGACATTCGACGCCTGCGCGCGCAGCGTATCGTGGAGCAGGCGGGCAAGGGAGGGAATGACTCGCTCGAGCTCTTCGAAAAGGGCGGCAAGGCGTACTTCGACCTCTGGGACGAATACGGGGCGAGGCCGCTCAAGGAGAACAAGCCCGCCCAGTGCGAGAGGCTCGAGGAGATCGTGGAGAACGCGGCTCGCGCCTTCCAGGCCGGACACCTCATCGCGAGCGCGATCCGAGCTCGCATGGTCTTGCTCAACCCGACCTATCGAATGGAGAAGACCGACCTCGCCAAGCAGGCGATGTTCAAGATCGGCGGCAACTGGCAAGCGATCGCCGTCTACGACCAGGCGGCGGACTGGTACGAGCGGTACGCAAAGGAGAACGCGCGCCACGAGAACTCGGACAAAGCGCTCTCCGACGCAATTGTTCTACGCCTCGGCCTTGGTCAGGAAGACCAGGCAGTCGCGGACGTTGCGCAGTACAAAAAAGACTACGCCAACACGAACGCGACCGAGACCGCGCAGATCGCCTTTGCCATCGGCGCGCACTATGCCGACAAGGAAGATTGGGACGGCGCGCGAAAGGCACTCTCTGGCGCCATGGGAACGCTCGACAAGGCGCCGCCCGACATTCAAGTGCAGGCGCACGCGACGCTCGCTCGCGCCATGTGGCACATGAAGGGGCAGGCGCAGTCGAAGGCGGAGTACGCCAAGGTGCGGGCCATTTGGGGTGACGGCACGCAGGCCCAGGCCAAGATCAACGACTCGTACAAGAGCGAGAGCGAAGACCAACGCCAGCACAGGCTCGGCAAGGCGCTCGACGCTGTGGGTGAGGCGACGTTCTTCGTCGTCGAGGACAAGAAGCACGACAAGGTCGATGCCGTCGCGTTCCCTGTCTACAAGGGGAATGGCAGCAAGGACGACATCAAGAAGTACATGGACAAGACTTTGATGCCCTGGGTTCAGAAGAAGCAGGCGGCGATCGAGGACGTCGACAAGGAATACCAGAAGATCACCGATCTCCAGCCGGTGCCTCCGCCGCGCTGGGTCATTGCTGCCGCGTCGCGCGCAGGGTTGATGTGGGGCAACTTCGTCGACGACTTCCGTCGTGCTCCTTATCCCAAAGATTGGGACAAGAAGGGCTTCGTTCCGGGCACCGGCGACTCGCTGTCGTGGAGAGAAGTCAAGGCGAACTACCTGGAGCACCTCGACGAGGCTTCGGAGCCGATCAAACGCGACAAGGCGAAGCCGGCGCTGAAGCGTTGCCTCGACGACTCGGTGAAATACCAGTACTTCGACGAGTACTCACGCGATTGCGAGAAGTGGCTCGCGAGGAACTACAAGACCGAGTACCACGTCGTCGACGAGCTTCGCGGCGCCCCGACTTTGTCCAACGGCGGCTTGGACGACAAGCCACCGCCCCTCATCGTAGGCGGCCAGCTCTGGCACCCAGTCGAGACCGGGCCCGCGACCGAGAAGGTGGAGATTGCTGGAGAGGCCGTCGGCGAGGAGGGCAAGAAGAAGCCCGCCGCCGCCGCCGCCAAGAAGAAGAAGTGAAGCCGAAGCGCGAAAGACCGCTAGCGAGGGCATTTACGATGAAGAACGTCGGACGCGTTTTGGCCGCAGGAGCGCTGGGAGTCTCTCTGGGCTTCGGGTGCGGGGGAGCCCAGGAGGAAGCCAAGGCCCCAACGACACGCCACGCCGAGCGCCCGGTCGCTGCACCCGTGGCTGTGGAGTCCGGCGCGCGCGAGAAGTTCGGCGCGGCGCTTGACGCTTTCAACGGACACGACAAGGCCAACGACTGGAACGACCAGACGTGTAGCGACACCGCGAAGATGTTCGCCTCGTCGGCTTCGGCGCAGTCGTCCGGGAAGTTTCCCGAGGCGCAGTACGACGCCGGGCTGGCCTACCAGCGGTGCGGCAACGACAAGGAGGCCAAGGCGCGCTTCCAACAGGCCCTTGCCGACGACGAGAAGTTTCACTTCGCGCGCGCGCAGCTCGCCCTTTACCAGTTCAAGGCCGATGGCAATCTCGACGCGGCCATCTCCGCCCTGGAGACCGCCGTCAACGACGCGAACTTTCAGAACGTGCCTGCGCTCGTCGACCTGGCGATGTTCCAGATGGAGCGAGACTCCGATCAGGTCGGCGCCAACTGCCATGCGAAGGCGGCAGGCAAAGACGTCGATCTGGCGGACTTCGATTGTGCGAAGCTGAACCTTCAGCGTGCCCTTGCCATCGACGACGGCTACATGCCGGCGTTCAATCAGCTCGCCCTCTACTATTTCGGTAGCGCGAAGAAGAAAGCGGGCGGCGGCAAGAAATTCGGCCGCACGATCGCCACCAACGCTGCCCTGGCCAAACGCGGGGACGTGCAACAGCTCGAGCTTGCGGCCCTAGTATGCTCCCAGGCGGTCCGGAAGAATCCGGGGTATGCGCCGATTCACAATACGTCTGGGCTCATCCTGAACGAGCTGGGCCAAGTGAACACCGCGGTCATGGAGTTCCAGAAGGCGTCGAACCTCGATCCCCACTTCTTCGAGGCGCTGATGAATCTTGCGGCGATCAACCTCAGCTTCCGCGGCTTCGACAAGGCGGAGCAGGCGTACCGCAAAGCGCTCGAGATGCATCCGAACGACTACGATGCGCACCTGGGGCTCGCCCTCGCGCTTCGCGGCCAGATCGACGACTCGAACTACGACAAGCAAGTCTCTGCCGTTCAAGCGGAGATCGACACCTGCAAGAAGCTCGATGCGGCGCGGCCCGATTCGTACTTCAACGAGGGCATTCTCACGCAGGAGTACAAAGCGAAAGGTGCCGGCGCGAAAGAGAAGGCCATCGGCGTCTACAACCAAGCGAAGCAGATCTTCGAGACGTTCATGGAAAAGGCGAACGGAAAGCCGGAGTACGAGGGCGCCATCAAGAAGGCCCGCGAGCGCATGCAGGACATGGACGACATGGTCAAATTCTTGGAGCTGCCCGGTCCCCCCCCGGAGCCGACTCCGGCTCCCGCAGCGAGCAGCGGCGCGCCTGCGTCGAGCGGCTCTGCGGTTCCTTCCGGATCGTCGGCACCCGCGGGATCGTCGGCGCCTGCGGAATCGTCCGCGCCCGGCGCGTCGGCCGCACCCGCTTCGTCCGGCTCCGCCACGCCCGCGCCGACCAAGCCCGCTCCGGCCGCGGCCCCCGCAGGCGCCCCCAAGAAAAAGTAGAAAGTGGAAACCATTCGCCCGCTCCGCTGTCTGCGTCAGAGGGCCCGATCCGTTCTCGGAGACGCCGAGGTGACTCGAATGGCTTCGCCGTTAAGGTATACGGGAGGTACACTCACACTGGAATCAGGGCAGACTTTTCTGCTGGTACTGCATCGCGAACCGTTCGACGACGGAGGCCACTCATGAAGCGCGCGAACAAATGGTTGCCGGGTGTACTTGTGGCGGTGAGCCTCTTGGTGCTCGCCGCTCCGGCCTTTGCGCAAGACGCGCCGGCGGGGGCTGGCGGCGGTGGCGGAAACGCGGGCGGCCCCGCGGGTGACTACGGATACAAGTTCGAGGACGATCCGCTCAGCGCGGGTGGCTTTGGTCCGGCAGACGCGACGATCCGCGTGCGTCCGGGCCCGGTACGTACGACTTTGATCCGACCGCGCACGTCGTTCGTGCCGGAGATGCTCAAGTCGGTCGAGAACATCTGACCCGCGTAACTTCAAGGCTTGGAGCACGGCCAGCGGCACATCGCGCGTAGACAGCGCGGATAGGGGTTCATTGATGGAAAGCCAGGGAAAGGCGAAAGTCGCGCTAACGTTCGCTCTGTATCAGGGCGATCAGCTCGTCCGCCGCGACACGATCGCGCAAGACATCGTGAAGGTCGGCAAGGATCCGCGCAGCCATCTGCGCGTGGACGACGAGCTCGCGTCGCGCATGCACGCGGTCATCGAAGTTGCTTCGCCGGCTGACATCACGTTGATCGACTTGGGCAACGAACCGGGCACGCTGGTCAACGGACAGCGCGTCAACAAGTGCAAGGTGCGGCCCGGCGACCAGATCCAGATCGGCTCTACGCTCATCGTGCTGGAGACAGCCGAAGTGGTGGCCGCGGCGGCCCAGCCTGCGGCCTCGTTGGGAATGTATGCACCGGCGGAGTCACCTGGCGCTGCGACGCTAGTGGGCGGCGCGGCAATGGCCCCGGCGCCCGCGCCGAGTGCGCCTGCGCCGAACCCGTTCGCCAACGCCAATCCCTTCACCGCGGCTCCGGCGGCCGGGTTGAATCCGTTTGCGGGCGCGAATCCGTTTGCGGCTCCGCCGGCTGCGGCCCCGAGTGCTCCCTTCGCTGCGCACGGCGCAGCTCCTCTGGCGCCGACCGCCGGGCTCGGGATCGAGCCGCCGATGGACGGAAGCGTAGAGCCGTTCACGTATTCGATGGTCAAGGCAGGGCCAGACGTGAGCCCCGACGAAGTCGAATCGCACCTTTCCGCGATCGAAGTGATGATCATGTGGGACTCGAACGTCCTGCACGTCTCTCACCTCACGCCACCGCGCTCGTTCTACGTCGGCGAAGAGCTCGGCGACAAAGCCAAGTGCGATTACTTCATTCCGAGCGAGACACTCGGGACGACGCGTGCCCCGCTCGTCGTGTCGAGGGGCCTCGGTGCTTCGCTCGTCATCCTGCCGCGCACGCGTGGATACGTGGACATTCCGGGCCAGGGCAAGGTGAGCCTCGCGGATCTCATCTCCTCGGGTCGCGCGCGGCCGTCATCGGAGATGAGCGGTGCCTACGAGTACGAGCTTCCCGCCAACGCGAAGGCGCGTATGGAGCTCGACGGAAGCTCGCTCGTCTTTCAGATCGGCGCCGTCAATGCCGGCAAGCGCATTCCCGTCGGAGTGGTGTCGGAGCCCGGTGCGTTTCTCTACACCGGGTTGTCGTTCTTGCTGCACATGGGACTTGTCGCCGTCTTCGCGTTCTTCATGCCGAACATGCGTGGCGACGACACCGAAGACCTCGACCGCGATCAAATTCTGATGATGCAGAAGCTCCTCAACGCTGCGGCAGAGCGCGAGCAAGAGGAGCGCGACACGCAAGAGGTGACGGAGGTCCAACCCGATCAAAAGGAGGGAGGGACCGGCACCCGCGCGAAGGGCGAAGAAGGGTCGATGGGGAATCCCAACACCCGCGATACGGGTCACAAGTACGGAGTCCAGGGTCCGAAGGACAACCCCGACCCGCACCTTGCGAAACAGGCTGCGTTGCAGGAGGCCGCGCAATTCGGAATGATCGGGCTCATCTCGACGATGGGCGGCGGTGATCCGAATGCACCGACTGCCCCCTGGGGTCGTGAAGAGTCGCTCGGGCAAGACGAAAAGAGCGCGCGCGGCAACATGTTCGGCGACACGATTGGCGATTCGTTCGGCGCCGGCGGCCTCGGTCTCTCCGGCGTCGGCGAGGGCGGCGGCGGTCGCGGAGAGGGGATCGGGCTAGGTAACTTCGGCGGCCTCGGTCACGGCGCTGGAACCGGGACCGGGCAGGGCATCGGCAATGGTCGCGGGCGGTTGGGCGGCGGCCACCAGGTGAAGGCACCGCGCATTCGCGAAGGAGCGACCAGCGTGAACGGCCGCCTACCGCCGGAGGTCATTCAACGCATCGTGCGTCAGAACTTCGGCCGCTTCCGGCTCTGCTACGAGAACGGGATGCGCAACAACCCGAACCTGCAAGGTCGGGTTACCGTGAAGTTCGTTATCGACCGCAGCGGAGCCGTTGCAATGACCGCCGATGGGGGAAGCGATCTTCCCGACCAGGGGGTCGTGCAGTGTGTCGTCCGCGGGTTCGGCAACCTGTCATTCCCGCAGCCCGAGGGCGGTATGGTCACGGTTGTCTACCCGATCATGTTCAACCCGGGCGATTGATTCGGTCTGTTGGGCGACGTGGCGCGGTCGGCGAGTTCGCCGACCGCGCTGTGTCATTGGTTGCGTGCCGTCGACGATCGCCGAGCGACGTGCCGTCGAGCGCACTCCGAAGCGCTCGCGGCGACGGAGCGAATGGCCAGCTTGGAGTAGACGGAGCGCGCTGGATTCTCGTAGACTCCGCGCATCGTCATGACTGCGAACACCACAAAGGCTCTGCTCGTCGCCGCCGCAACCGCGATCACCGCGTTCGGGTGCAGTCGCAACAACATCGAGGCGGTGAACCTCGCCAACGAGGGAGACCAGGCCAAGTCGGCGAACGTCGACGAAGCCATTTCGAAGTACGATCAGGCGACGAGGCTCGACGCGGACAACGCGCGCATCTGGTGGAAGCTGGCGCTAGCGTACGAGAAGAAGGAAGACTGGCAGAAGATGGCGAGCGCCTGCGTTAGCGCGCAAGGGGCCGCGGAGCGAACCGAAAAGAAGAAGGCGCACGCGGAGTACTACTTCCGCCAGGGATACGCGCTCGAACAGCTCGCGGAGAAAGGCGCTGGCCCCTGGGCGGACGCCAAGGCTCCCTTTCAGACGACGATCGAGCTCGACCCCAATTACGCTCAGGCGTACGGCGAGCTGGCGTGGGTACTTCTGCATCTGGACGACGAGGCCGGTGCCATTCAAAACTGGACGAAGGCGCTCGAGACCAAGCCCGACGAAACCCAGTACTATGTCAACCTCGCCGACGAGTACACCCGCCTCATGTATTACGATCAGGCCGAGCAGGTGCTGAAGGAGGGCCTATCCTTCGCCAAGGAGGACGACAAGCACCTCTTCAACCTCCACGCGCTCCTCGGCTACGTCTACGAGATCAAGCCGGATATCTCGCGTGCGGTAAGCGAGTACGAAGCCGCGAAGAAGTCGTGCGACAGCAACAAGTGCAATGATCACAAGGAAGCCTTCTTCAACTTGGGGTCGGCGTACGCGGAGCTGAACCCGCCGAAGAAGAACGAAGCGATCCAGCAGCTTCAATCGTTCTGGAAGATCACCTGCAAGGGCGCGCTCGCCGCCAAGTTCGGAGATCAGTGCGCGCAGTCGCAAGAGATCGTGCGCCGCATGGGCGGCTCCCTACAATAGCCCACGCGCTCTCGGCTGCTTGTCGCACACGTCGCGCGGCGGTGCTTCCGCACCCGCCGGCCGGCTCTGGCAGGCATCGCCGGCAAAGTTGGGGTCGGTGGGGGTGGGGTGCGCCGGGCGGGAAGCTACCGCGCGTGAAAAATGCCAGCGGGTTCGAATCCTCTCGGCGGTATAGTGTTGGCCGGGCGAAGCCGCGATGGCCGTCCGTTTCGAGGTTGGCTCTGATACCGTTTGCTTTGCGCCGTTTGCCTGCACCGATAACGTGGCGGGACGACGTGCGGCCGGCGGGCGCGCCACGAGAGCGCGCGATCCCGGCATATTCTTTCTTTGAGCGGTGAACGAACCGAGGCGATCGATGGAGCTAGAGGAGCGTCTTTCGTACCTGGAGAACGTCCGCGATTGGCCGAGCCTCGTCGACGAGCTCGAGAAGGGGATCGCCTCGTCGTCGGGTGGCCCGACCAAGGCGCAGTTTCACCTCAAGCTGGGCCGGGTGCTCGAGACGAAGTTCCTCGCCGGCGTGAAGGCTCTCAAGCACTTCCAAGACGCCTACAAGCTCAACCCTGCGCTGACGGAAAGCCTCGGCGCAGCGCGGAGCGTCTACTGGGATCTCGGCAAGCTGAACATGGTTCAGAAGCTGCTGGAGCTCGAGCTGAAAGCAGCCGGCGATACTCCGCAGGGTGCCGCTTTGCTGCTCGAGCTCGGAGACGTGTTTTGCGACCAGGGCGACTGGGCCAAAGCGGCCACCGCCTATGCGCGAAGCCTCGGCGCCAGTGGCGGCAAGAGCACGGAGGCCAGCGCCTGTCTGGAGGACGTACAGGTCGATGCAGCGACGTGGCAGGAACGCCTGGGGGCCTTGTTGCGAGGTGCCAACGACGAGGGCGACTCGGCGGCGAAGGCGCGCATGCTGCTTCGCGCCTCGCGCGTAGCGCGTCGGTTCGCACCCGACGAAGCAGAGGCCATGCTTGCTCGCGCATATGCCGCGCAAGCGTCCGATCGGCAGGTGGCCGCGCTCTACGAGGGGCTGCTGGCCGAAACCGCACGCTTCGACGCCCTCGAACAGCAACAGCGTCAGATCCTGCAGCAAACCGCCGACCGGCGCTCTCGCGCGAGACTCGCAATCGCATTCGGTACGCGCTGGGTGCTGCGCCACCAGAACCTCGAAATCGGGGCTCGCTTCCTCGAAGAGGCGCTGAAGCTCGATCCGGAAAGCGAGGGCGCCTTCTTTTTCTTGCGAGAGGCTTACGGCAAGAAGGCGGGCGACTGGGATCGCGTCCTGGCGCTCGCAGAAGAAGCCGCGATTCGCTCCGAGGAGGCCAACAACCCGTTCATGCTTGCCCAGGCGGGGACGATCGCTTGGCGGCAGCTCGGAAACCTGATCCGCGCGCGCATGTCGTTCGAGCGTCTCAGCGTCATGGCGCCCGAGCACCCGCAACTTCGCGCCTTCGAGGCGCAGATTGGTGAGGCGATCAAACCGGTGCGAACCTCGCGAGAAAACGACGGCGTGGGCGAATTGCCGCCGCAGGCGGCGCCGTCGAGCGCCCTAGCCGGTGGGAACGTCGCCGTCGTCCCGGCTGCATCGACATCGGAGGCGGCCACGCCCCGTGCGCCCGCGACTGTCGCGAGCCTCACCCCCGATCCGGCGCCGCCACCGCCACTGCCCGTCGACGAGGCGAAAATCGCCGAGCTCCGGCAGCAGGCCGAAAAGCAGGAGGGTGCCAAGCGCTACAACGATTACGTTCGCACGCTCCTGCAGCTCGCGGCGCTCGTGCCAGAAGCGGCGGAGAAGGTCTCTCTCTACGCGCAGGCGGCGGAGCTCTACGTCTCGAAGTTCGCAAATCAGGTCGAGGCGGTGAAGGCGTACGAATCGGTTCTTGCGATCGATGCGGAAAACGCCCAGGCCATCGACTACTTGCGTCAGATGTACGAGAAGCGTCGCGACTGGGAGAAGCTCCTCGGTCTGCAGCGCCGCGAAGCCGAGCGGCTGCCGCCCGGCGCGGGCCGAGCGGCGAAGTTTCTCGAGATCGCGAAGCTGGCGACCGAGCGGGTGAAGAAACCCGAGGTGTGCATCGATCTCTGGCAAGAGGTGCTGCAGAACGACGAGTCCAGCGCGGAGGCTCTGGCTGCGCTGGCAGGCCTCTACGAACGCGCCAAGGACTTCGAAAAGCTGGCGAGCGTGCTCGAGCGGCAGGCAGAGACTACGTTCGACTCGGGGGCCAAGATCCAAGTCCTGTCCAAGCTCGGGACGATCTACGGCGAACGCCTCAACAACGACGAGGGCGCAGTCAACGCGTGGCGCGCGCTTCTCACGCTCGACCCGAACGACCGGCGTGCCCAGGACGCGCTGAAGAGAAAATACCTCGGATTGGGACGGTGGGACGATCTGGAAGTCTTCTACGCCGAGAGCGGCAAGTGGGACGAGTTCATCCGCGTTCTCGAGCAGCAGGAGGCGAAAGAGACGAGCGCCCAGGCGAAGAGCTCGCTCCTCTTCAAGATCGCGCAGCTGTGGGCGGACAAGAAGCAGAAGCTCGATCGAGCCGCGAAGACGTACGAGAAGATCCTCGAGATCGACGCGGACAGTCTTCAGGCAGCCGAAGCGCTGATTCCGATCTACAGCGCCGCCAACAATTCCAAGGCGCTTGCCAACGCTATCGAGGTCAAGCTCGGCCACGAGCGCGACCCGAGCACGAAGCTCGACCTCTACCGTCAAGTCGCGGCGCTCTACGAGGGAAAGGTCAAAGACCCGCAGAAGGCTTTCAACCGGTACTTGGCGGCGTTCGAGCTCTCTCCAGGCGACCCCCGAACGAGCGAAGATCTCGAGCGAGTGGCGAGCGGAACGTCGCGTTGGGACGAAGTCGTCGCGTCCTACCGGCGAGCGATCAAGGTGGCGGATGCAGGTGGCGATCCGGCTCTCGGGGTCATGCTCCGACTTCGGCTGGGTCACGTCCTCGTGGACAAGCAGCAAAGGGTCGACGAGGCGCTCGAAGCGTATCGGGCGGTGTACGAAGCCGACGGCGACAACGCCGAGGCGATCGCGGCGCTCGAGAAGCTCTATCGTCAAACGGCTCGGTTCGGCGATCTCCTCGGCATTTACGCGAAGAAGCGCGACCTCGCCGCGACGCCGGGCGAGAAGAGGGCAATCAACTACGAGATCGCGAGTCTCTACGAACACGAGATCAAAGACGTCGAAAAGGCGATCGAGACGCACGCCCAGGTGCTCGACGACGACCCGAGCGACAGCCAGGCGCTCGCCGCGCTCGACGTTCTGTACGGCCGCCTCGGCCGATGGGAGCACTACGTCACCGTCCTTCGCCGCAGAATCGAGCTCGCCGGAAGCGAAACGCAGCTCGCGGATCTGAAATTTCGGCTGGGGCAGACGCTCGAGAAGCATCTTCGCGATTCGGCCGCCGCCCTGGAGAACTACCGCGAAATCCTTTTCGTCGATCCACGTCACGAAGGGGCGAGACTCGCGCTCGAGTCAATGCTCGGCGGCGACCTGCGTGCGGAGGCGGCGACGATCCTCGAGCCGATTTACGAGGAGCGCGGCGACTGGTCCAAGCTGATCGGCGCGCTCGAGATCCTCAGCGCCGGCGAGGGAGGGCTCGAGAGGCGAGTCGCGCTCAAACGCAAGGCGGCGCGGATCGGTGCAGAGCGGGTGAACGACAGCCGGCAAGCGTTCGCCGTTCTCGCCTCCGCCCTCCGCGACGACCCGTCGCTCGCCGGCACGCGGGACGAGATCGAGAAGATCGCACGCGGGTCTGGCGCGGAGCGCGATCTCGTCGCCCTCTACGGAGAGCTGGCAACGAGTGCGAGCGACGCGGCGCTGGCGCGCGACTACTGGCTGCGCATCGCGGCGATTGACGACCGCCTCGGCGACGTCGATCAGGCGGCGCACGCCTACTACAAGGTGCTCGCGATCGACCCGGAGGACGGGGACGCGCTCGCCGCGCTCGATCGGCTCTTCACGCGGACGAGCCGATGGGATGACCTCATCGGCGTCATCGGCCGGCGGATCGAACAGAGCAGCGACGCCGGCAGTCGCGAGGCGCTCTACGCCTCGATGGCTCAGATTTACGACGAGCAGCTCGGGCGCCCCGACGACGCCATTGCGGCCTACCAGAAGGTGCTCGAGCTCGATCCGGGGAGCGTGCGCGCTCTCCAGGCGCTGGACGCCCTGTTCACCCGCCGCCAGATGTGGAGCGATCTCGCCGAAAACCTCGACGCGCAGCTCGCTCTCGCCCCCACCGAAGACGCCCAGATCGCTCTGATGCTCCGGCTCGCGGAGCTCCGCGAGGGACAGATGGGCCTCGTCGACGTGGCCATCGAGGGGTATCGCCGGATCCTCGAGCGAGCGCCGACGAACGCCGACGCGCTCGCCGCGCTCGAGCGGCTCGGCAAGAACGCGAAGTACGAGCTGACGATCGCCGACTTGCTCGAACCGCTCTACCAGCGGATCGGCGACTGGAAGAAGCTCATCGGCGTACACGAAGTGCAAGTGCGTCGCAGCGACGACGTCACGCGTCGCGTGGAGCTCTTGCAATACGTCGCGCAGCTTTACGAGGACTCCGCAGGCGATCTGGGCTCCTCGTTCGCAACGCTGGCGCGTGCTCTCAAAGAGGACCCCGCCAGCGAGAGCACTCGAGAGCAGCTCGATCGAGTCGCGCGCGCCTCTGGTCGCTTTGTCGATCTCGCGCAGGTCTTCGAGCAGCTCGCGGCCGAGGTAGAGGATCCCGCGCTCGCGAGCAGCCTCTACATGACGAGCGCGTTGGCCCAAGAAGACGACATCGGCAACCTCGAAGCGGCGATCGCTCTCTACCGCAAAGTGCTCGAGATCGATCCGCTGAGCCTCGCCGCCGCGCAGTCGCTCGAGCGTCTGTTCCGAGCGTCGGAGCGCTATCAGGACCTGTCGATCGTCCTCCAACGAAAGTCGGAGATCCTTGAGGAGCCGGCCGAGAAGAAGGAAGCGCTCTTCCAGGCGGCATCGATCGAGGAAGACGTGCTCAATCGGCCGGAGGCGGCAATCTCGGTCTACGCCAAGGTGCTCGAGATCGACGCCGACGACCTGCGCGCCCTCGACGCCCTCGTCAAGCGCTATCTCGACCTCTCGCGCTGGGAGGAGCTGCTCGCCGTTTACGCCAAGAAGGCGGATCTCGTCGCCGACGCCGACGAGAAGAAGGCGATTTACTACCAGGTTGGCGCGGTTTACGAGCGAGAGCTCGGGGACGTGCCGCGCGCCATCGATACGTACGCGAAGATCCTCGAGCTCGACCCGGACGACTTGCAGGCTCTGTCGCGCCTCGACGTCCTCTACGAGCAGGCGAAGAACTGGACGGAGCTCCTGTCGGTGCTCACGCGCGAAAGCGAGATGACCGGCGACCCGAACGAGGCCATCAGCTTTCAGTTCCGCATCGCCGATCTTTACGAGAAGCACTTGGACGACGTGCCGCGTGCCGTCGAGCTTTACCGGGAGATCTTGAACGCGCAGCCGGATCACGAGCCCACGCTGCGGGCGCTCGAGGGGCTGAAAGAGGCGGACCAGGACCCGCTGAGCGCGGCCGGCGTTCTGGAGCCGATTTACGAAGCCACCGGGGACTGGGCGAAGCTCATTCGGGTCCTCGAAGTGCAAGTTCGTCGCGCGAGCGATCCATTCCGGAAGGTCGACTTGCTCCACAGGATCGGTGCGCTCCAGGAAAACTCGCTTGCCGACCTGGCCTCCGCGTTCGACACCTACGCGCGCGCCCTGCCCTTCGATGCCGGGAACGAGCAGACCCTGGGCAACATCGAGCGTTTGGCCATGGCGGTCAATCGCTGGCAAGAGGTTGCGCGCCTATACGATGCGGAGCTCGACAAGCTGGCCGACGGCGATCCCGGCGCGCGTTTCGTCGAGCTGGGCGTGCGCAGCGCGCAGATTTTCGAAGTTCAGCTCGACGACGTCCAGGCGGCCATCGCCCGCTACCGCCGCGTGGTCGCCGCCGATCGCGAGAACCTTTCTGCGATCCGAGCGCTCGATCGCCTCTACGCACAGACGCAGCGCTGGGGCGATCTCGCGCAGATTCTCGCGCGCGAGGCCGAGGTTGCGCAGACGCCCGACGAGATTCTCGAGCTGAAGTACCGGCTCGGCCAGATCGAAGAAACGAAGCTGACCAACCTGGACGCCGCGATTGCCGCGTATCGCGAAGTCATCAGCGCCGCTCCGGAGCACGAAGCCACCGTTCAATCTCTGGAAGCGCTCTTCGAGCGCGGCGAGAAGCAGGCCGAAGTCGGTGAAATCCTCGAGCCCCTTTATCGTGCCGTGGGCGAGTGGGACAAGCTCGCTCGCGTCTACGAAGCGCAGCTCGCACACACGACGGGCGAAGGCGAACGCCTCTCCGCCTACTACCGTCTCGCCGAGCTCTTCGACGAGAAGCTGCTCGATCCGGTGAGGACGTTGGAGATTTACATCCGCGCTCTCACGGAGTCTCCGCTCGACGAGAAGGCGGGCGAAGAAGTGCAACGTCTGGCGGCGATCGTCGACGGCGGTTGGGAGACTGCGGCCAATGCGTACGCGGACATTCTCGGTGCGCATCCGGATCCGACCGTCCAACGAACCATCGGCAAACGCCTCGCGCGGACGTTCGAGGACGAGCTCGGGGACGCCGGCAAGGCCGAGGAGACGTACAAATACGTCTTGGGGGTCGACGACACCGACGTCGAGGCGTTGGCGAACCTCGATCGCATCTACCTGTCGGTCGACTCGTGGCAGAACCTCGCTCAAGTGCTGGAGATGCGCGTCCTCGCCGCGAGCGACGCGATGGAGCTCGTGGAGCTTTACGCAAGATTGGGCGATCTCTACGAGACGCGTCTCGGCAGTCTGCCCGATGCCATACGCGCGTATCGACGCATCTTCGACGAGCTCGATAGAGCGCACGAGGGCGCCATCGCCGCGCTGGTCCGCATCTACGAGCACCAAGAGGCGTGGCAGGAGCTCGACGCCGTGTACCAGCGCGAGCTGGAGCATGCATCCGGCGACGCGGCGGAGGCCGAGATCCGCGGAAAGATTGCGCGCCTCGGGGCCGAGAGGCTCGGGCAGCCCGAGCGCGCGATCGAGACGTGGCGAACGGTGCTCGATCTGCGGGGAGAGGACCCCGAGGCGTTGCACGCCCTCGCCGACCTGTACGAAGCGCTGGGTCAGTGGGCCAAGCTCGTGGACATCCTCGAGCGAGAGTACGACATCGCGGCGAGCGACGAAGATCGAGTCGCTGTTCTCACGCGGCGCGCACGCGTGACGAGCGAGAGGTTGGGGCGCGACGATGATGCACTCGAGGACTATGGCCGCGTGCTCGACATCGATTACGCCAACCTGGGGGCGCTCCGGGCGATCGCGGAAATCCGCCGTAGACAGGGAGACCCGAACGAGCTCGTCGCGGCGCTCCACCAGCTCGTCGACCGGGCCGCGGCCCTTCTGGACGCGGACGCGCTGAAGGAGATTTATCGGGAGCTGGGCAAGACGTACGGGTCGACGCTCGATCAGCCGTTCGACGCGGCGGAGTCGTGGCGCAAGCTTCTCGAGGTGGGCTCCGACTTCGAGGCGATGGACGCCCTCGAGGCAATCTACCGGAGCGAGGAGGACTGGAAGTCCGTCATCGACGTGCGGATGCAGCGGGCGGCGGCGATCCACGATCCGGCGGAGCGGATCGCGCAGCTGCGCAGCGTCGCGCTGCTGTGGCGCGACCGGGCCGGCGACGCGGACGGTGCACGCGACGCGTACGAGAAAATCCTGGAGGTCGATCCGCTGGCGGACGAGGCGTTTGCAGAGCTCGAGAAGCTGCACGTCGCGGCCGGTCGGTGGGAGGCGCTCATCGAGCTTTATCTCGCGCGCCTCGACCTGCGCGAGGACGTCGGCGAAAAGACGGAGCTCCTGCGGAAGATCGCACGCGTTTTCGAGGAGAAGCTCGACGACAAGGACCAGGCGCTCGACGCCCTGGTCAACGCGCTCGAGATGGACTTTCACAACCGCGAGACCGCGCGTTACCTCGAGCGGATGGCGCAGGCGACTGGCCGATGGACCGAAGTCATCCAGACCGTCGGCGGCTGGCTGAAGCAGCAGACGGAGGCCGACGACAAGATTCGTCTCTGCTTGCATCTCGCGAAGTGGTACGGCGACGACCTCGGGCACCCGGAGTACGCGCAGCCGTATTACGCGCAGATCATTCAGCTCGACCCGCTCAACGTGGGCGCGATGCGCCAACTGGCGAGCCTCTACAAGAAGGCCGGCAACTGGCAGCAGATGAGCGCCACGCTGGCGCGGGCGCTCGACGTCGCGACCAACGACATGGATCGCAAGGAGGTACTCAACGATCTCGGCGAGTTGAACGAGTCGCAGCTGCAAAAGCCAGAGCAGGCGATCGCCCATTTCCAGCGCGCCCTCGAAGTGGACCCCAACTTCCTGCCAGCGCTGGAGAATCTGGAGCGCATCTACACGGCGCGCGGACAGAACCGCGAGCTCGTCGAAGTGCTGGTGCGCAAGGTGCCCGCCCTGAAGGACACGAGCGACATCGCTGCGACGAAGCTGCGAATCGCACAGCTGCAAGAGACGACCATCGGTGATCTCCCGCGCGCCGCGCAGGGTTATCGAGACGTCGTCGATATCGAGCCCGGCAATCTGCGCGCGCTGAAGGGCCTTGCCCGCGTCTACGAGGCGCTCGCCCAATGGGCGGAGCTCGTGGCGGTGCTCGAGCGGCAGCTCGACGTCGTGACGACGGAGCGCGAGCGAATCGACATCCTCATGCAGCTCGCGACGCTGCACGAGGAGCACTTCCTCAAGGCCGACCTCGCCGCGCGACGCCTCGAGCAAGCGCTCGAAGTCGATCCGAACAACGAAGAAGCGCACTTCAAGCTCGAGCGAAGCTACCGCAGGCTTCGGCAATGGCTCGACCTCGTCCATACATACGAGAGGCACATCGCAGCGACCCTGAACCGCAAGACGAAGGTCGAGCTGTTCGGTGCGATTGCGCAGGTCTACTCGGACGAAGTCGAAGACGTCGAACGGGCGGTCGACGCTTACAAGAACATCATCGACCTCGACGAGCAGAACGTTGCTGCCCTCGAGGCGCTCGCAAAGCTCTACGAGAAGCTGGGCGACGCCGGGCAATCGATCGAATTCACGACCCGAGTCGCAGACCTCACGCAGGACCCGAAGCAACGCGTCGACGCGTTCTATCGCATCGGAAAGGCGCTCGACGAGAAGGTGGGCGATCGCGTGGCGGCGCAGGAGCGCTACGAGATGGCGCTCGATCTGGACTCGGCGCACTTGCCGACGTTGGCCGCGCTGCGCCAGATCGCGATCGACGCGGCCGACTACGACAAGGCGGCTCGCTACCTGAACGAGGAGCAGACGCATACCCAGTCTGCACGTCAGCGCGCTCGGCTGCTCGTGGAGCTCGGACGACTCCGCGAGGAGTCGCTCGGAGATCATCCGGGCGCGATTGCCGCCTGGGAAGCGGCGTACGAGGCCGACCCCGAGAACGAAGAGGCGGCGACGCCCCTCGTGGACCACTACATCGCCCAACAGCAATGGGCGGCCGCCGAGCCTCTGATCGACATGCTCGTTCGCAAGGGCAACAAGCGCGATCGGGCCGAGCAGCACGTCCTCCAGAACAAGCTCGGTGAGGTGTGCGCCGCGCTCGGCAAGGACGACAAGGCCCTCAAGGCGTATACGGCGGCGTTGCAGCTCGACCTCACCGATCAAACCACCATCCGCGGTCTCGCCGACGTTTGCTTCCGCCTGAAGGACTGGGGCGCCGCGCTCGCGAACTACCAGAAGGTCCTGACGGCGTTGGGCGAGGGCGAGAGCACCGCCCGCGCGGACGTCTACTATCGCCTCGGTCGCATCAAGCGCGAGCAGGGGCAGGCGAAGCAGGCGATCAACAACTTCGAAAAGGCGCTTGCGGTCGATCCCTCGCACGCGGCCACGCTCGAGTCGCTCGTCTCGCTCTACGCGGAGCTCAAGGATTGGAAGCAGGTCGTCGCCTATCGCAGGCAGATCCTCGACAACGTGTTCGACGCCGACGAGCGCTTCCGGATGCTCAACGAGATCGCGGACGTCTGGAACGACCAGGACAAGAATCCGCGCAAGGCGATCGAAGCGCTCGAAGAGGCGCGCGAGCTTCAGCCGTCCAACCCGGGCCTGCTCCACAAGCTCATCGCTCTCTACCAGGCGACCGAGAACTGGTCGAAGATGATCGAGACCCTTCAGACCATCGCGGACAACGAAAAGGATCCTGGCCGCAAGAGCAAGTTCCTCTACACGATGGCGCAGCTCTATCGCGACAAGGAGGGCGACCAGGACAAAGCGGTCGAGCTTTTCAGCGAGGCCCTCGACCTGAACCCGCAGTACCTCGAGGCGTTCGAGCGCATCAACAAGCTTTTGACGACAAAGAAGGACTGGAAGGCCCTCGAGCGAGCGTTCCGGAAGATGCTCCGCCGAATGTCGACCGCCAACGTCTCGAACCCGGATCTCGAGTTCAACCTCTGGCACAACTTGGGCCTCATCTATCGCGACCGGCTCAAGGACACGACGAGCGCGATCGAGGCGTTCAAGATGGCAACGCGGTTCAAGCCGGACGAGCCGGTCGAGCGCCAGATCTTGGCGGAGCTGTACGAGGCGACCGAGCAGGTCGAGGCCGCGGTCGGCGAGCATGCCCTTGTGCTCCAGAAGGACCCGCTGCGCGTCGATCCGTACCGGAGCTTGTACAAGCTCTATCTGCGGATGCACGAGTTCGATCGCGCCTGGTGCATGTGCGCGGCGCTCGCTTTCCTCCACAAGACGGACGACGAAGAACAGCGCTTCTTCGAGGACTACAAACCCAAAGGAATGCCCCAGGTGAAGAGCCGCCTCGACAACGAGGCCTGGGTGAAAAGCGTCTTCCACCGGGACGAGAATCTCTACATCGGCAAGATCTTCGAGATGCTCACGCCCGCGGCGATCATCGCGAAGACCAACCAGCTTCGATCGCAGAAGCAGCTGCCCGTTCTCGATCGGAGGTTCAGGCAGGATCCGGCGACGAGCACCGTGACGTTCGCCAAGACGTTCGGCTGGGCGGCGCAGGTGCTCGGGGTAGCCACGCCCGAGCTCTACGTGCGCAACGACGTACCGGGAGCCCTCATTGCGGTTGCGGCAACTCCGCCGGCCAGCGTGGCCGGCCAGACGGTTCTCACGGGATTTACGCCGCAAGAGTTGATGTTCATCGTCGGCAAGCACCTCTCCGGGTACCGGGGTGAGCACTACATCAAGAATTTGTTCCCGACGCTCAACGAGCTGAAGGTCATCCTCTTTGCCGGCGTGAAGATCGTGATGCCGGAATTCACGGTTCCGGGCGAGATGGCCCAAGCGGTCAACGCGACCGCGACCGAGCTCTTGAAGCACGTGCAGCCCGTGCAGCGCGAGTCCTTGAAGATCGTCGTCCAGAAGTGGATGGAGGACGGGGCCAAGGCGGATCTCAAACGGTGGATGCAAGCCACCGAGATCACCGCGTGCCGCGCCGGCTTGCTCCTCTGCGCGGACCTGGAGATCGCCAAGAAAATCATCGCGGCCGAGCAGCAGCTCCCCGGCGATCTTCCTCCGGCCGAGAAGATGAAAGAGCTTCTGGTCTTCTCGGTCAGCGAGCAATACTTCGCGGTCCGGAAGGCGCTCGGCATCGCGGTCGGCTAGTGCCGCTCGGCACAAGTTCTGCCGCCCGTTTCGGTTGGCGCGCTGGAACTAGTGCCTACGGCTGGGGGGTCGGGGGGAGTGGCCGCGCTCCCCCCGTGTGCAAGTCGTTTGATCGCGCCAATCGCGTCAGCCGGAGGGGAGCCCCGAAGCGCGTTGAGCAGAGGCCACGCCGGAGGGGCGGAGCGGAGACTGTACGAGACTAGTTCACGAGACTAGTACCCACGCAACTTTCCGTCCGCCCGCGCCGAAGGGCTGGTGAAAGCGAGGCCGTGGGGCGATGTCATCGACCATCGAGGAGCCGCATCTGTCGTCGGGAACGTTGGAGATCGCGACCGTGCCGTTCGCGGGGGGGTGGATCATCGAGGTCCAAGACGAGGCGCAGACTCGGCGCTTTCCCCTCGGATCGGAGGCCCTCGTCGTCGGAACCTCGCCCTCCGCGGACCTCGTGGTTCACGACGAGACGGTGAGCGCACGCCACTGCGCCCTCAGCGTGCTCGGAGCGGGCGTTGCGATCGAGGACCTCGGTTCGCGCAACGGCACATTCGTCGGAAGCGCTCGCGTTCGCGAAGCCTGGGCGCGCACCGGGACGGCGATTTCGATCGGGCGCTGCACGCTCGTGGTCATGCACGCGGACTTGCGCGAACCGCCGCAGCCGGCGGGCGAGCCCCTCCCGGGCGTAGCCGGCGCCTCGGTCGCGATGCGCCGCCTCGCAGACCAGGTGCGCCGTTTGGCTCGTCACGCGCTCCCGGTGCTTGTCTCCGGCGAGAGCGGGACCGGCAAGGAGCTCATCGCCCGTGCGATTCACTTGGAGGGCCCCCGCCGGTCCCGCCCGTTCGTCGCGATCAACGTGACCGCGCTTCCTCGGGAGCTCGTCGAGACGGAGCTCTTCGGCCACGAGCGAGGCGCGTTCACCGGCGCGCACGCTCGACGCATGGGTGCCTTCGCCGAGTCCGAAGGCGGCACGCTCTTTCTCGACGAGGTCGGCGACCTGCCCCTCGAAGCGCAGCCCAAGCTCCTCCGGGCGCTCGACGGCTACGAAATCCGTCGAGTCGGCGCCGCCGGCTCCGGCAAGCGCGCAGACGTTCGCGTCGTCGCCGCGACCCACGCCCCCCTCGAGCAGCGCGTGACGGCTGGCCTGTTTCGTCGCGATCTGTTCCACCGACTGGAGTGCTTCGTCGTGAGTGTTCCGCCGATGCGCGAGCGGCGCGGGGACATCCCTGCGATTGCCCGAGAGCTCCTCTCCCAGCTGGCCCCCCAGGTCGGAACGCGAGCGTTGACGTCCGCGGCGCTCGCTCGGCTCGCTGGGCACGACTGGCCCGGAAACGTGCGTGAGCTGCGAAACGTCCTTTGCCGCGCCGCGGACGCAGCCCTCCGTCCCGGGAGCATCGATGCCGACGACATCGACCGGGCGCTTCGGCGCGACCGCCCGGTTCGCCCCGTGGGTCTCACGCCCCAAGCGGCGCAGGCACTGCTCCGTGGCAGCGGTGGCAACCTCAGCGCGGCCGCTCGCGCAGCGGGGATGCCGCGCACATCGTTCCGCAAGTTGCTGGGGGCATGACGGGGCGTCTCTGCTACTGTCGCCCGCATGAGGCTAGCGCGGCTTGCCGTGCCTCTGCCGTGTCTCGTGCCCGCGCTACTGGCCAGCTGCACGAGCAGCGGCAACCATGCGCCGGCGCCGGGCGGCGAGGGGGGCGCCGCCGCCGATGCCGGGGCGGCACTCCGGACTTCGCTGCCGGAGTTCTCCGCGCCGATCGGGGCGGCGCGGGCCGGTCGGGTCGACGTGGTCGCCGGGCTCGTCGCGTCCGAGGGGATCGTGCGGGCGGTCGGGTTTGCGGGCGGTGCCATCGTGTGGACGGCGGACGTGCTCCGCGGTGTCGCGTGGTCCACGGACGCGGAGGTCCGCCTCCAGCCAGCCTTCGACGGGGTCGCGGTCTTTTGGCGGGGACTTCGCGACGGAAAGCCCGTCCGTGCCCTGGTCTTGCTGGGACCACGGGGCGAGCCGCGCGGAGAGCCCATCGACATCGGCGCGACGTTCTGCGGCACACAAGACGGCTTGGCCTGGATTGCGCCCCACGCGACGGGGCCGACGCGCGTTCGCGCGCGTCGGGGGGCCGAGCCGGAGGCTCGCGACGTGGTCGTCCTGTCGCCCGACCGCGATCCCGCTCTGGTCTGCGGCGACCACGATGTCGTCGTGCTCGGCGACGGGGACGACGACCTCACGGTGTCGATGTTCGTTCCCGGGGACCCGGCGGCGCGCACGTCGACCGTCGCCATGCGCAACACCGACTTCGCGGACGACGAGCGCGAGCACGACGCCTATTCGATCGGCGACGATCTCGGGCTGGTGCGCGTCGGTGCTTCGGGATCGGTCGCCCTGCGCGAAATGCCGCGGGGGGGTGCGCCCGGCCCGTGGCGAAAGCTGAAGCACGCTCTGTCCACGGACGACGACGTCGTGACGGTCGACGGCGACGCCACGGCAACGTTCATCGTCGTGACGCACGACGCGGACGACACCTGCAGCGAAGCCGGAGCCACCGCCGAGAGCGTCCGTGCGATCCGCGTCGACCGCCAGACCGGCGACGAATCGCTCATCGAGCTTGCGCCCGGCGACTGCGATCATGCACGCGGTCCGTTTTGGATCGCCACGCCGCCGACCGGACCGATGGTCGCCTGGGTCGAGCGTAAAACGGTGCTTCCGCCCAAAGCCGCCTCGGTCGCGGGGCTGGCCTTTCGCGCTCTTCGTGCCGGCGCGCCGGTGGGCCGGATCGAGCAGTCAGCCGACGTTCTCGTCGACGCCGGTTGCGACGAAGGCGGGTGCTCGGTCGCCGCGCTCGTGCGCGAGCCAGGCACCGACGGGATGCGGCCCGCGTCCATCCGCGTCCTTAGCTACCCCTAGTAGCAGCCTCCGCTCCGCCCCTCCGGCGTGGACTCTTGTTGGACGCACTTCGGGGCTCCGCTCCGGCTGACGCGACTAGACGAACCGCACACGGGGGAGCGCGGCCGCTCCCTCCGACCCCCCAGCCGTGAACACGACTCGGTGTGGCCGCCCCCCCGACCAGGCAGCCGTGAACGCAACTTGCGCTCGGTCTAGAACCGCCCGGACATGGTGAGCCCGGCGACGTTCGGCCCGGCCGTCGCCGTCACCGTCGGTTGCCCGGAGGCTCGCGCATCGTCCCCTTTGTTCGCGACCAGCCAGTACACGAAGGCCCCCACGGTCCCTGCGATCCCCACCCCCAACGCGATGTTTCCGAACGTTGCGTCGTCGTTCACGTTGTTCGTGTCGGTTGTGTACGCGTCGCAAAAAGGTGCGATCGACGTGGACGGGCAGCCTCCGTGCATCGCGATCGTTCCGGCGATCTGATCGGCCTTGTCTTGCGCCTGCTGCTTGAAGACCAGCGCCAAGACCGCCCCCGCGTATCCGGCGACGGCCACCGCGCCGAGCACGACCACGGGGGCCACATTTTTCGGGGGATCGAAAGCGCCTTTCCGTCCTGGTGCAGGCGCTTCGGATGCCGGCGGGGGGGGAGCGGTCATCGCAGTCGGCGGTTCGGGAAGGGGATTCTCCGGCGGAGGCAGAGGCACCGCAGGTAGGGGGCCGCCACTCTCCGGGGCCGGCGGCGGCGGCGGCAGAGGGGGTGATGCCGTCGGCGTGCCCGTCGTCTTTGCGCGCGCGAAGACCCTTTCGCCTCCCATGACGGTGATGCTCTGCGTGTCGCTCGTCCCCTCCCCACCCTTGAACTTGACGGTGTGCGCCCCCGCCTCGACCACCACGGGTTCCGGCAGCGGCGCGGTGCCGATCCCGACCCCGTCGATCGTCACCTCCGTGCCCGCGCCGGCGATGACTTCGATGCGACCGAGCTTCGCGTGCGCTTGGGCGAGGCCGTCGGTCGCGTCGGCGCGCTGCTTGTCCGTGATGTCTTTGCTTTCGGCGAGAAACTGCTTGAAGTAGCGCTCGGACTCCAGCGGATGACCGCTCCTCAAGCCGCTCCAGGCCAAGTTGAGAAGAACCGCAGGGTGCTTCTTGAGCGCATAGGCCTGTAGGAAGGACGCCCGCGCTTGCTCGAACTCTCCCCTGTCGAAGAAGTCGACCCCTTCCTTGAAGCGAGCGCGCGCCATCGCGGTCGTCGGGTCTTCGGCCGTCGCTTGCGCGTAGACGGCCGGAGAGAAGGCCGCGGGCGCCAAGGACAGAAGCAACGCGGCAGCGATGGGGCGAGTCATCGTCATAAGGTGCTAATCGTGCCCGCTCCGCTGTGCGCGTGTAAAGCGCGAAGGGCCGCCCAAGCTCGCTCAGAACGGAACGTCGCGAACGATCGTTTGCCCTGACTTCGGCTTCGGCGGAACCGGCTTGGCCGCCGGCGGAGGAGGGGGCGTCCACACAGGGGCGCGAGGAGTAGGCGCGACCACCACACGCGCCGGAGGGGCTGCGGGGGGCGAAGCGGTGGCGAGAACCGCCGTCGGCTGAGGGGCTGGGGCCGGGGCGGCAACGGGCGTCGGCGGTGGCGGAGCGGGAAGGACGGGTGTTGTCGACGCGGCCGCCTGGATCGGTTGCGTCGGTTGGGCGGCGATCGGCTCCGCGGGAGGCGCCGGGGGGATTCGGCGCTCCGCGGTCACGGTGCTCGCCTCCGAGGCGGGGACCGGGGTTGCCGGCGGTCTCGTCGCCGACGTCGACGCCAGCCAAACGCCGACGCCCAAGAGCACGAGCCCCCCGGCGCCGAGCGCGATCCAGAGCCCCACGTTCGACCGCCTCGCGCCCTCGTTCGACCGCCTCGCGACAGTGGTCTCGCCGCGGCCCATCGACGGCGTGGACCGCCGCGCGGCAGCGCCCGAAAAGCGAGGCGCGTTCGGCATGACGAGGGTGCGCTGTGAGGCCATGACCACCGTGCGCTGTTGGGGCATTTGCCCCTCCGCGGCGCCGGGGGCAAGACGCACGGCAGGCGTATCGGATCGCCCCGCGGCTGCGACATCTGCGGCGAGGCTTCCGTCGATGATGACGGAGAGAGAGGGCTCGTCCTGGAGCACCGTGGCGGGTGCCGGGGCGTGCGTGCCGTTGAGGGCGTGAACGGCGCCGCGGACATCGGCCTGGGTTCCACTCCTCGGTGCGCGAAAATCGGCCTCGGCGAACGAGCCCGATGGGGCGAAGGGGGTCTCGTCAATCTCCCACGATGGCCGGAACGTGGCGGCCAGACGCTCAGCCTCCTCCACCGTGAGTTTGGTGAGACGCCCGCTGGCAAACGCCGACGCGTTCGCACCGGCCGGCTTCGGCGGATCGGTAGGCAAAGCCATGACTTGCTCCAAAGGGTAACACTCGACTGCGGGGCGAACAACGTGCCAACGCAAGCGCGAGTGAGCGACCAAACCTACTGCGCGAATTCGGCGCGAAGGCGGTCGTCCCAGTCGTCGGTGACTTTGCCGACCGTGTCGAGCAAGTCCTCGAACTCCTCGTAGTCGAGCCCCGACAGCCGCCGCAGCGCGCGCACCACGACCTCGTTTCGCTGCGAATCGATCGCGAACGCCGCGTCGGACGTCGTCAGAAAGGAGAGCTCGAGCAGCCGCCGATACAGGGTTTCGAGCCCGGTGAGCGGCACGGGCATGACGGGCGCCACCATCAGCAGGACACCGTGATCTTCGAGCACGTTCACGCCCACGGTCGCCGACCCCTTGCGGATCTGGGTATAACCACCCGCATCGAGCGGCTCGAGCACCGACCCGGCCCGCTCGCTGAAGCGCGCCAGGTAGGCATTCACCATCGCCCGCGCGTTGGAATACGCTTGTCCGGTAGCGCGGTCCGCATAAATGGGCTTTATCGTCACGTGGCTCTCCTTCAGCGAGCGGCGACCGCTTTCGCCGCGTGAGGATAATCCCCGCTTCCGCCTTCTACCAATTCCGAGGCCGGGTGCCACGGCGGCTGCCCTCGCCGTGCTTCTTCTCGTTGCAGCCTGCACGCCACGGCCCATCTCGGCGGTGGACGGGGGGCAGCCGGCGGCCGTCGTCACGGCGAGCGCACCGGCAGTCGTCGGGCAGACGGCTCTTGCTCCGACGCCTGAGGTGCAAGCGATCGCCGATTCGCTGAACGGGCGCGGATCGCTCGCCGGCGAGGAAACGACCGCCCGGGCTGGTGCGGAGTCGTCCGCGCCGGAGAGACCTCCTCAAGTGACGCGCGTGGAGTGGTGGCCGGGCCGCGAATCCGCGCGGGTGGTGGTTGCCATCGACCGCCCCGCCGCCTACCGCGTGGGCGACGAGGTTCCTGCCGACGGGGCGGATCCAGCCACGTTCCTGGAGCTCGACGGCGTCGAGCTCGGCCCGATCCCGACCGACATGCGCGCGCAAGGCGTCATCACGCGGATCCGCGCCGAGGCCACCACGACCGGCTCGCGACTCCGGCTCGACTTCGACGGTCACGCCTGGCGGCGCATCTTCGAGCTCCGCGAGCCGTACCGGATCGTCATCGACGTGGCTCGGCATCCGCCCGGGGTGCCCGGAGCGGGGTCGCGCCCCGTGTCGCGGGTCGTGCTCGACCCCGGGCACGGCGGGTCGGACCGGGGCGCCCGGGGTCCGGGTGGTCTCGAGGAGAAAGACGTGGCCCTCGACATCGCCCATCGCGTGGCCCCCGTGCTCGTGGCGCAGGGCATTCAAGTGACCCTCACCCGCGACGACGATCACTTCGTGTCGCTCGAAGAGCGCACGGCCCGCGCGAATGCGTTCGGCGCCGACCTGTTCGTCTCCCTCCATTGCAACGCGAGCGAAGGCAGGGGCCGCCGGGGGATCGAGTCGTACGTGCTCGACACGAGTCGGGACGAAATCGCGGCACGGGTCGCTGCGCGCGAGAATGCGACCACGCAGCTGACCAGCACCGAGCTCGCTTCGATTCTCGGTGGCCTTCGCATGGCCGACAGCGCGCGGCGCTCGAGGCGTCTCGCGCAGCTTCTGCTCCGTGCATCCACGACCGCCGTCCAGACGAAGTACGGCGACGCCGTTGACGGCGGCGTTCACGCCGCCGGCTTCTACGTTCTCGTAGGAGCACGCATGCCCGCGGTTCTCTTCGAGGCGAGCTACATCTCGAACGCGACCGACGAGCAGCGCCTGGGGAGCAGCGAGTACCGCCAGCTATTGGCCGACGCCATCGCGAACGCCCTTCGAGCCTACCGCGAAGGGCGGTAGAACCTCGTAGAGTCGACGTTACTTATTGTCTTCGAGGACCGCCTTGACGAGCGGATCGACCTCGGGGGGAGGACTCGACGGAATCACGGGGACGAGCGACGTCGCGCTGTCGGCGGGCGCGCTCGACGCGGCGCTCGACGAAGGCGCGGCGTTGGCGGTCGCTGCGGCGGCCGATGCACCCTCCGTGGGCGCCTCTGCCGGTGGCGCCGCGGCTTTCGCCGGACCGGCGGGGTGGGGGGGAGGGGCGGGTGGGTGGCGCCGGGGCGCCTCTCGAACGGCGGGAGGCGCCGAATCAGCGGGAGGGAGAGACTGCGCGAGCACCAGGGGCACGCTCTGGCTCGGCATCGCCGAAGGAGGGGGGGGTGCGGGTGCCGGCGCGCTTGCGGCGCTCGCCGCCGCGGTCGTCGGCTGGGGGGTCAGCCGATAGGCGATGCGCGCGCCGATGACGAACATCGCGACCAACGTGAGCCCCAATGTCGCCCCCACGAGGCCCGCCTTGCGCGCGGACGTTGCCGGAGGGCCGAGCGGGGGTACGACGTGGGCTTGCCCCGCCGCGAGGTTGGCGACCACCGGGGGGAGCGATGGGCGGGTGCGGTTCGGAAGCGGCGTTCCACCGGCGGATGAGCCGAACGAGGCGAACGAAGGAAGGGGCGCCGGCGCGGGGACCGCGGAGAAAGCCGCAGGGGGGGTGCCCGGTGACGCAGGCGGAGACGAGGACGAGCGGGGCATCGCGGGCACGGAAGGTGACCCGTCGAGCCCTCGACGGCGCACCCCGGGCCCCGGCCGCGTGGCCGGGACCATCAAGGCGGCGGCACTGTTCTCCGATCGCGTCGTGCCCGACAGCGACGGCAGCGGCGCGCGCGGCGGCGGCAAAGGCGCCGGAGGAGCGCTGGGATTCCCGATCTTGCGGAGGACGAGCCGCCGCGCCCGTTGAGGCGGCTGGCCGGAGTCGGAATCGTGCGTGGACATGTCGTTCTCTGCTAACGGCAAGCGTGCGCTAGATCCGTGGGGAAAGAAACCTTATTGCCACGACTGCAATATTGCGCAAGCGTCCTTTACATACACCCACGCCGGCGCGAGCATGCGGGAAACTATGCGAGCTATGCCACCGCCTCTCTCGCCAGTATTGCGAGTCGTCTCCTTTCTCCTTGGCCTCTCGCTGCCTTCCTTCTTTTCTCCACATGGGCATGGCCTCTCTCTCGATGGCGCTTGGGGGCGCTCCGCCTTCGCACAGGGCCGCGCGAGCCAGGTGCCCTCCGCGGTACCGCCGCCGCCGGCGCCGCCTCAGGTGCTGCCGCCCCAGCTTCAGCGCGCCGCCCTTCCGCGCGACGCGATCAAGCGATTGAAGAGCGGTGATCCGGCGCAGATTCGGAGCGCCCTCGACGACGTGCGCATCTCCGCGAAGGCCGGTGCACCGGCGGTTCCGACGATCGTCGAGCTCCTGGCGCGGGGCATGCCGGCCGACGTCACGGAGGCCGCGATCGACACCCTCGGCGACACCGAAAGCGAGGCGGCGAGCGCGGAGCTCTCTTGGTACGCGCGGCACCGCGACGTCGCGATTCGAAGGTCCGCGGTTCAGGCGCTCGCCCGAACGCGGGGAGGCGTGGCAGTCAATGCGCTCCGGGCGGGGTTGTCGGACGTCGACCCGGCCGTCCGTGGCTTGTCGGCGACGGGCCTCGGCGCGCTCAAGGCGAAGGAAGCCATCGGCGACCTCTTCGTCGCCCTCGACCACAAGGTGGGGGAGTCGTCGGCTTCGATTGGCCTCCTTTGCACCCTCGACGAGTGCGACAGGCTTGCCGCGAAGCTCGGCAGTCAGCCGTTCGGCGTCGTGACGAGCGGGATCGACCAAGCGCTCTTTCGCTTTTCGGCGGACGTCAGCGACGACATCAAACTGAAGCTCGTCGGCAGGGTGCGCGAGCTCGGGACCGGCGAGGCCAACCGCTTCTTGCGCGGAGTCCAGGCCAAATGGCCGAAGCGCGGATCGCAGCGCGTCAAACAGGCGATCGATCAAGCCGTTTTGGCGACGAGCGGTTCGCCAGGGGCGGGCGGCCAGGGCGAGGAGGGAAAGGCACCATGAAACGGCAGGTCGTCGGGGCAGCTCTCCTCGTCTTCTGTGGCTCGGGTGGAGCGTGCGGCGCGGGACAGACGCGCCTCAGCCTGCTCTCGACCGAGTGGGAAGACGACGGCGGCGCGTCGATCGGCCGCGTGTGGCAGCGGGTCGGGAGTGCGTCGATCCCGCAATCGGCCGACGTCGTGGTCGGAATCGCGGGGCAAGCCGACAAGATCATCGGTTTGCCGCTCGGAGGGGGATCCCAGTGGGCGTTTGCGCATCGGCTCGACGCGCGTCCCGTCGTTGCAGGAAAGGTGGTCGTCGGCTCGGGAAGCGGCGAAGTGTTCGCGCTCGACGCGCACACGGGGGGCCTGCTCTGGCGTCTGCCGGCGGACGGCGGCGCGCTTCTCGGGGCGGGCGACGACGGCTCGATGACGGCGGTGACCCTCCGGCGGGCGGGCGGGACCGGGAGCGTGCTCCTCGCGGTGGGGCACGACGGGAAGACGATCCAGCAGATTGTGACGGACAAGGCTCTTGGAGCGCCTGCGGTGCTCGGTCGGATGGTGTTCGTCCCCTGGGCGGGGCAGTACGTGTCGGTGATCGACGCGGACAGCGGTGACGAGACGGCCCGCGTCACCCTGCGCGCCGAGACGAGCCATGCGTGGACGGCAGGGGGGGCGCTATGGTTCGGCGAAAACACGTTCATCCGGTTCGACGAGCACATCAGCGACGCCTCCCGCGGAAGGGCATCGATGGTGACGTTGCCGGTTCGCGAGCTCCCAGGAATGCCTAAGGTGATGCCCTCGGGAGCGACGCCCGTTCCGGCCCAGGCGACGGCGGATGACAAGGCGCGCATGTATGCGCGTCCGGTCGGGGCGGCGGCAGGCGCGGCCATCGAAGACGGGCGCTTCTACGCGACGTACTTTCGCATCGCGATGGGGTTCGACGCATCCGCCGCGGGGCACGAATCGAAGCAAGGGGGCACGTCGTCGGGTCGACCGGGGCGCGTTCCGTCATCGGCCGAGCCGGGCAAGCTCCTCTGGGTGCACCTGCATCCCGCGGATCTCCTCGGGGGCGCGGCGGCGGCCGGCGGCATCGTCTTGTGCGACGAACAAGGGAAGGTCGCGACGCTCGACGCGAACACGGGCGCGGTCCTGACGCAGGTCGATCTGGGCGAACCGCTCGAGGCGTGCGTGGTGAACGTCGATGCGCAGAGCGCGGCGGGCGGTCTCGCCGAGGTCAGGCCGCTCGCGGCGCAGCTCGCCGACGCGGTGCTCGCCGACGATCCCCAGCTCGTCGTTGCGCAGCGGATGCTGCTGCGCGAGCTCGTGGCGCTGCCGGACGAAACGGCCACCAAAGCGCTGGTCGATCTCGCCAGCGACCCGCGAACGAGCCCGGACTTGCTCGCCGACGCCCGCACCGCCCTCGCGAACCGCCGGAACGGCGCGAGCTACATGGTGGCGGCGCTCGCGCGGCACTACGACTTCTTGAGAGACGTCCTGCGCGCTCCGCCCGTCGGTCCGATCGCCCAGGCCCTGGGGGCGATGAAAGAACGATCGGCCGCCTCGCTGCTCGCGGCCCACTTGCTCGAACCTGCCGACACCGACGACGACACGATGCGAGCCGCCGCGGCGCTATCGGTGATCGCGGGGCCGGGGGAGGTCCCGGTGCTTCGGCAGTTCTTCGGGATGTACCGGGCGATCGCGGCCGACGACGACATCGCGGCCGCCGTGGTGAGCGTGGGCCAGGCGCTCCTGACCGTCGACGACGCGGGTGGTCGGGCGCTGGTCGAGGCGGCCGCCGCGGACGCGACCACCGTCGCGTACGCGCGAGAGCGGCTGCAAGCGATGTTGAGCGAGACGAAGCCCTCGGAGGTCGCCGGGACGAACGACGCAGGAGAGGGCGGGAAGAAGGGCAAGTAGCCAGGCGCCGGTCACCGCGCGGCGCGGACTCAGTTCGTCCGGCAATAGCGGGCGAGCGTGTGGTCCGCGAGAAGGGCGATGATGTCGCCGTTGGGGGCGAACGTGGCCAGGACGGAGTCCGGATCGAAGGTCCGTACCTCGCCGTCGGGAAGGTGCAGCAAGGTCGATCCCGAGACGACCCAGTTGCCCTCGGGCGACATCTTGGCTCGCACACTCTGGAGCTCCGGCAAAGCCCGCACGAGGCTGCCGTCGGACAGCGAGTAGAGGGCGTGCATGATGCTCTGGTCGGAGGCGTGGCTCACGAGGAGCTCGTTTGCGTGCGGGCGAAACTGCACGTCGTCGTACAGATCGTTTATCTGAAGCCCGTTCGGGGGGCTGCCCGGGTCACGCGTCGTGGTCCAGACCGGCGACCAGTCGGACGCGCGGTAAAGGCGCGGATCGGACGTGGCCACGAGCGTGCCGTCCTGACTGTAGACCGCGCGCGCGTTGCATGTGAGCGTCGGCAAGGGCGAAACGACGGTATTGCTGGCGACATCCAGCACGTAGCTCTGGTACCCGCCGACGAGCAAGCGATCTCCCCGTGGTGAGAATCGCGCGCCCACGACGAAGCAATTGAGGTCGGGGACGTTGGGTGCGGGCGGGAGGCCCAGGGACAGCAAGTCGCCCGTGTCGGTCCGCGCGACGCTCATGCCGTCGCCGGAAAGCACGAGCGCGCTCCCGTCGGGCGAGAACCGGCCATCCATCGCGAACAGATGTTGAACGGACACAATCGTCGATGCGGCGAAGTCGGGGTCCAGATGCCACAGATGCGACCAGTGGACGCTTGCGAACAGGAGCCAGCTGCCGTCTTCGGATACCGCGATGTCCGTCGGCGCCCCGCTGGGGCTCGCAGGAGGCATCGCCCCCACGACCTGCACGGCGTGCCCCGCCGGTAGATCGTAGAGGGCGATCTGCCCGGGGTCGGCGCTCTCGCCATCGATGACCGCCACTAGCTGGCCGCTATTGTCGAGGACCGGCGTCGCATACGAGATGTTCGCCAGCGCTTGATCGGAGAGCTCGGACTCGGCGGTGGCGTTGTCGACGGCGATCACCCGGTCCCCGAGGAGCACCCGAGTCCCCGACGTGGCGTACGCGGTTGGCGCCCAACGCTGAGTCGACGACGAAAAGGCGAGACTGCCATCCAGTCTCCAGAGCGCGGCGATGCTCGCCCCCGACGTGTCGCTCGCCCAACTCGCCAGACTGTCTCCGCGGGGCGAGATTCGAGTCGTCATCATTGACAGGTTGATTGACCAACCCGACGACCAACCCGGCGGCGACTGCAACGAAACGCTCGTGGCGTGGGCGGGCGCCGGGCAGGTCGCCCCGCAAGACCCGGTCGGTAGAGAGTAGGCGACGATCGCCACCTGGTTCGAGCCGTCGGGCAAGGTGCCATTCTCGACCGTGTAGAGCTGCCCCGCGCGAATCGCCGCCGACGCGAGACGCGACGCCGTCTCCGCGATCAGCGAATTGTCCGCCATCCGCCAGACGCACGTCATCGTTTGCCCGCCGGTTTCGAGCAGGTAGTCCCCCTCCGCCGAGAATTGCAGGGCTCCGCCCGAACACGCGCCTGGCTCCGGGACCCGGTGCAACTCCGACCCGTCCACCGTGCTCACGACGCGGACGTCCGTACCGCCGCTTCGGGCCAAGAGCGCACCGTCCAACGACAGTCCGAAGCGCGGTGCGGGCCGCCCGTTCGGAGCGACCAGTTGTCGCACCGCGGGCCCCCCGCCGGGCGCGTGCACGAGGATGCTGCCGTCCTCGTACGAGACCACGAGCTCCCCGGCGTCCGAGAGAAACTGGACCTGGTCCGCGAGCGGCGTCGGCGGAATCGCCCCGCACGCCTGCCACGACCAATTCTTCGACACGGCCGGGTCGACGGCGCCGGCGGTGGCGCTCGCGGCTGCTGCTTCCGCCTCGCTTGACCCCCCCTCGACCGTTCTCCCATCGCCGGCGGCGCCGGCCTCCGCGATTCCCGAGCCCACGTCGCTGCCGCCAGCCTCCGCGATTCCCGAGCCGCCGTCGCGGCTGCTGGCCTCCGCGTCGCCGGCGTCGATGGCACTGACGCCGAAGGGCGCATCATCCACGGCTTGGCCGCAGTCGACGACCGTCCACGACAAGAGGGTCAACGCCGCGGCGTTTTGCATTCCGCGCAAACGAAGCGATTCGAACATCCCGTCCTCCGCCTTCGACTCGCGCGTCCCTTCGCCCCCGGTCCTTCGGGGCCACGATCCCACGCCCCACCCCAGAGCGTACTCCGAAGGGTCGTCGGAAGCTCGCGACGCGGCCGCCGGTCCGCAGGACCGGGGCTCTCCCCATGGTTCGGCGGTGGCTCCTCCACGTGAGGCGGCGCCTCCTCATCAGGGGGGAGCGTCGCCGCGCGCGGGGGCGGCGCCGCCCAACGGCGAGAACGGGCTCTATTGCGTCGAGAGGGGCGTTCTTCGACGTGAGGAGACCCATTTTTTCGATACGGCTGCGTCGCTCCTCGATGAGGCGGCCCTCCCCCCGCTCGAGGCGCCGTCGCCCCTCGTTGAGGAGGCGCCGCCTCACGATGAGGAGGCACCGCCACGCGTGGAGGAGGCGTCGCCACACGGTGAGAAACCGCCGCCTCACGATGAGGAGGCCCCGCCTCACGTTGAGGAGGCGTCGCCCGATGGTGAGGCGCCTTTCCCCCACTGTGAGGACTGACTCGTCCAGGCGAGGACGGGCCATCCCGGGCCGGTACCGCCGCCCGGGCTGGGCGCTGAAAAGAGGCTTCGACCGCCAGGAGCGCCAGGGACGCCAGGATGCCATGAGCCGAATCCCGAGAATTCCTCCCTTGGCGACCCTGGCGCTCCTGGCGGTTTCTCTCACCGGCCCCAGTTCGCGTCCACGTCCATGTTGCGTCCACGACTCGATTCGGAGCCAAAAAAACGGGGGAAGACTACTTCTCCGCTCCCCCCTCCGCCCGTTCCCCCTTCTCTCGCCTCCGCCTCGCCTTGTAGTGCACCCGGACCGGCACCCCCTCGAACCCGAAGTGCTTCCGTAACTGGTTCACGACGAACCGGCGGTACGAGAAGTGAATCGAATCGGGCGCGTTCGTCATCGCGATGAACGTCGGCGGCGCCACCTCCGCCTGGGTGACGTAGTAAAGGCGCGGCGCGCGGCTGCCCATCGTCGGCGGCGGATGGCTGTCGAGCACCTGCTCGAAGAAGCGGTTGAGCTCCCCCGTCCCCACGCGCTTGTAGAAGCTGTCGCGCACGCGGTCGATCGTCGCGAAGAGCTCCGCGACGCCTCGGCCGGTCTTGGCGCTCGTCCGCACGATCGGCGCGTAGGGCACGAACGTGAGCTTGTCGCGGGCGTTCTCCTCCGCTTTTCCGAGCTCGGGCTTCTTCAACAGATCGATCTTGTTCAGCGCCACGATCATCGCCCGTCCTCGCTCTTCGGCGAGCCCCAGGATCTTTGCGTCCTGCTCGGCGATCCCCTCGCTCGCGTCGAAGAGCGCCACCACCACGTGGGCGCGCTCGATGCTGCGGATCGACGAGAGGACGCTCATCGACTCGACCGCGCTCCCCTCCTTGGCCACTTTCGCTTTGCGCCGGATCCCGGCGGTGTCGATGAACACGTACTGCCGGCCGTCCCGCTCGACGAGCGCGTCGATGGCGTCGCGCGTCGTGCCCGGGCGCGCGTCGACCAGCACTCGGTTCTCGCCCAAGATGCGGTTGAGGAGGCTGCTCTTGCCGGCGTTCGGTCGCCCGATGAGCGCGATCCGAGGGGGAGCCTGCGCGTCGTCGACCGCGGCGGCCTCGCTCTCGGGCAGCGAGGCCACGATCGCCGCCTCGAGCTCTCCCATCCCTCGCCCGTGCAGCGCGCTCACCGGAAACACCTGGCTTATCCCAAGGCGGTACAGGTCGAACGCGTCGGCGTCGGCCCGCGGCGAATCCGCCTTGTTGGCCGCGTAGAACACCGGCTTTCCGCTTTCGCGAAGGAGCTGCACAGCCGCCCGGTCGGCGTCGTTCGGCCCGGTGGTCGCGTCGGTCACGAACACGATCGCGTCGGCCTCTTCGATCGCGGCGCGCACGTGATCGGCGATCCCGGCCTTCATCGGGTCGTCGTCTTGGGGATCGAATCCGCCCGTGTCGACGACCGTGTATTTCTTTCCGAGGCCGCTGGTGTCCGCGTAGTGGCGATCGCGCGTGACCCCGGGGCTGTCGTGGACGATGGCGATCCGGGCGCGCGCGAGGCGGTTGAAGAGCGTCGATTTGCCGACGTTCGGGCGCCCGACGATCGCCACGATCGGCGATCCGGCCCCGCCGGCGGGGACGGCGGGACGGCGAACATGCGAGGGGTGGTGCTTGGTCATCCGTCGTCTCCGGCGCGCCGTCCGTAGCCCATCTCGCGCAGCCGTGCCTCGTTGTTCATCCAGTCGGGGGTCGCCCGCACCGACAGCGCGAGGTGAACTTTCGCGCCGAGCATCCGCTCGACGCGCGCGCGCGCCGCCGTGCCGATGCTCTTGACCATGCGCCCTCCGGCGCCGACGAGGATCTTCGTGTGGGCCTCGCGAGCGACGTGAATGACGACTTCGATGCGCGCCGGCTTCACGCTCTCGTCGAAGCGCTCCACGACCACCGCCACCCCGTGGGGGACCTCTTGCCGGGTGTGCAGCAACACCTGCTCGCGCACGAGCTCCGCGACGAAGAACCGCTCCGGTTGATCCGACAGCGTGTCGGGATCGAAGAGCATCGGCTGCTCGGGCAGGAGCGGTCGGAGCTCGGCGAGCAGCTCGTCGACGCCGTCTTTGCGCTTCGCGCTGAGGGGTACGGTGGCCACGAAAGGATGGGCCTCGGCGAAAGCGGCGATCACCGGGAGGAGCGCGGCCTTGTCCTTGACGCGGTCCACCTTGCTCAGCGCGAGCACGGTAGGCACGCGAGGGGGCAGCTCCGCGGCCAGCGCCACGTCCGCCTCGAGGAGCGGTTGCCCTCCGAGCTTGGCCGCATCGACCACGAGGACCACCGCATCGGCGTCGTGCGCCACCTGCCGCGCGACGTCGTTCATCCACCGCCCGAGTCGCGTGTGCGGCGCGTGCACGCCGGGCGTATCGATGAAGACGTATTGCGCGCCTTCCGTGGTCAATACGCCGCGCACCGCTTCGCGCGTGGTCTGGGGCTGCGGGCTGACGATGGCGAGCGGCTGGCCGACCAGCGCGTTCATCAGGGTGCTCTTGCCGACGTTCGGCCGGCCGACGAGCGCGATGTGGCCGGAGCGCGTCGTGCCCGCTGCGAGTGGTTTGCTCATGCGTCTTTCGGGATGGCTCGGCGTGTGGGAGTAGCACGCGGCGGCTTGCGCCGCGCCGGACCTTGGAAGTAGTGTCCGCCGGTCTTTCGGCCTGGCAGTGGACATGTCCGACGAAATCCAGCCCTCGAGCGAAGCTCTCCTTGCCGCCACCGGTCCGACCGCGCCCGGTGCCGCCGGGACGGCCCGGCCGCGCGATTGGGCACGATGGGCACCGCTCGCAGTGGCCATCGCGACACCGTTGCTCCTCTTCTTCGTGTGTCCCCCGCTCACCAAGAGCGGCTTGTGGGACCCCTACGAGCTCAACGTCGCCGACCTGGCGCGGCGGATCGCGCTCAACCTGTACCACGCGTCGCACCTCGCGCTCGACGGGGCCGACAACTCGCTGCCACACCTGAACGACCTCGGTCGCCCCCAGCTGCCGATGTCGTCGATCGCGGTGGGGTTCAAGCTCTTCGGCCTCCACGAGTGGGCGGGGCGCTTTCCGCTGGCCCTCTGGGGCCTGATCGGCGTGCTCGGGACGTACGCGTTCGTCGCGCGTCTCTTCGACCGGCGCGCCGGGGCGTACGCGGCCATCGCGCTCTCGACGATGCCCGTTTACTTCGTGCAAGCGCGTTCGATGCTCGGCGAAGTGTGCGCGATGGCGGGTGTGGCGCTCGCGTTCGGCGGGCTGGCGGTCGCGGCGTTCGATCGGGACGAGCGGGGGCCGACGTCCGTGCGCGAGCGCGGGCCCTGGCTGGCGATGGGCGCGTTCGGGCTATTGGTCGGCTTCGAGAGCCGCGGAGGCCTGCTGGGTCTCGCCGTGCCTCTGCTGGGCGTCGGCCTCGCGTGGGCTGCGGCCCGGTTGTCGTTGACGGTCCCCCGGTCGTCGGCGCCGGACGGTGACAAAGGCGGGCGCCCCGCGCGGTCGGCCGACCCGACCGGCGACGCGGTCGGAGCCGTGTCGCTCCTGGCGGGCGCGCTGATCGCGGCGATGGCCGCGCGGGCGATCGCCGCCCCCGAGACCAAAGACCTGAGCTTGTGGGCGGGCGCGATGTTCCACGCCCAGCCCAAGTACCCGACCTTCGACTACTACGTCGCGGCGATCGGCCACGCGCTCGCCCCGTGGAGCGCTTTTCTTCCATTCGCCTTCGGTCGCCTTCTCCTCGCGCCCCCGGCGCGCATCGGGTTGACCGAAGGCGTGGCGGCGGGGCAGAACGGCGCGGGCGCTTTGGCCGAGCGCGAGAGCCTCGGACGCGTCGCCGTGCTCGTCGGAGCGGCGGTCGCCCTGGTCGCTCACGGCTACCTGGCCGCGCGGGTCGATTACATCGCCTTTACGGGCCCCGCGCTTTGCGCGGTCGCGTGCGCGGTCGCCATCCGCGATTTCGAGCGGGGAGCGCACGCGTCGATCGCGGTCGGTCTGGGCACGTTGCTGCTCGCCGCGGTGCTGCACCACGACTTTCACGAGCTCCCCGAGAAGGCGTACCAGGCCTTCGGCGTCGTGGGGGCGAGCTTTCCGGAGAGCTTCAAGGCCACGGCGCTCACGCTCTGGTGGGTCGTGCTCGGCGGATTCGCGCTGTGCGCGTTTCTCACGTGGGTCGAGCAAGACGTCAAGCGCAGAGCGTTCGACCCCGCGAGCTACGCGGGGGTGCTGCGGGGCCTTCGAGAGGCGTACGACGGGGCTCTGGCGCTGCTGTACCTCGCGGTCGCTGCGGGCGCGGTGCTGGCGGGCGCGATCGTGTGGGTCGGCAGCCGAACGCACGCGCCCTGGCTGCCGCAGATGTCGTCGACGATCCGCGACGTCGTGCTCAACGCCTGGTGGTTCGTCCTGTTCGTTCCGATCGGCGCGATCTTCGGGTTGCTCTTCGCGTGCGACGTGTGGCTGTGGGCGTTCGGCGAGTCGAAGCCCGTGTCGCAGGCGTCGTTCACGCGCGGCTTCGAGCCCTTCGAGGAGCTGATGACCAAGCTGCGACCGGACGAGAGCGCCCCGCCCGCGGACCGCGCCGCGGATGCGCCGGCGGCTCCTCGCGTGCCGCGGCCGGCGCTACCCCGGTACGAATGGTGGGTCGCGTTGCTCGTTCTGGGTCCCTTGATGCTGATCGCGATCCCCGCCGGAACGTTCGCGGTCTGGTCGGCGGCGGGCTTCCGGCCGTACCTCGCCGCGCTCCTCGCGGTGCCGTCGGGCGTGGCGTTCTTTCTGGTGATGGGTGTGGTCGGCGATCTGCTTCGCCATCGCGCCGCCTGCCTGGCGCTCGGGGGCGCGGTGGTCGGCTTCGTGCTCTGCTTCTTTTATTACCCGGCGCTGGCCAACCAGCTGTCGCCCAAAGAGGTTTTCGAGAGCTACCGGCGCTTCTGCCCCGATGCGCCGCTCGGGCTGCTCGGCGTCGGCGGCAGAACGGCCGCGTACTACGCGGGTGGCCAGCCTCAGATCATGAACGATCCGGCGAGCGCCTTCACCTGGCTGACCGCGGGCGGGCCCGATCAGCGCAGGTGCCTGGCGGTCAAGGCCGAGGAGCTCCCCAGGCTGAACCAGCTTTGGCGCGAGCACGCGCCCGAGCCGAAGGGCAACCTTCCGGTTCTCGACGCGCGATCGAGCCAGATTCTCCTGGTCGCGTCGACCCTCGGTCCCCACGACAAGAACGAGAACCCGCTGGCGTCGATGGTCCTGTCCGCGCCGCCTCGGCCCCAGCGCAGGCTCGACGCCAACATGGACGACAAGCTCGAGGTGATCGGTATCGACTTCGCCGACGATCGCGGGCGTCTGGTCGATGCGGTGAGCCCTGGCCGGCCCTATCACATGAAGACGTACTACCGCGTGCTGGCGCCGGTCACGACCGAGTGGGAAGGGTTCATCCATATCGACGGCTACCATCGCCGGCACAACGGGGACCACAAGCCAATGAACGGCAAGTACCCGATGTCCCTGTGGCTGCCGGGCGACTTGCTCGTCGACGATCACGAGTTCAAGCTCGAACCGAACTTCACGCCCGGCACATATGAGGTTTACTTTGGCTTGTTCGTGGGCGATACGCGTCTCAAGGTGAAGAGCGGACCAAACGACGGTGACAATCGCGTGAACGGCGGGCCGCTGCGCGTGCAGTAGCGCAGGCCCGACGCGACCGACAGGCTGGGAGGGCGATCGATGGCGACCATGACCAAGAACGCGAAGGGGCCGGCTGCGACGGCCGCGGCGACGCTCGAAGCACCCGATGCCCCGCCGCCCTCGGAGAATCGGCGCAGCTACGACCGCTACGACGTGGAGTGGGCGGTGGATTGCATCGCGGAAGACACGTTTCTCTACGCGTCGATCGCGAACATCAGCGCGATGGGCATCTTCGTCACGACCATCGATCCGCTCGCGCTCGGAACGCGGTTGGTCCTGTCGTTCGCGCCACCAGGCTACGAGCCGTTCAAGCTCGAAGGAGAGGTCGCGTGGATCAACCCCGTGCGCCCCGACGGCGACAACCCCAACCCGGGGATGGGAGTGCGCTTCGTGAATCTGCGCCCCGACGACCGCGAGCGGCTCGTCGACGTCATCCGGACGATCGCGTACGTCCGCGAACCGGCGTAGGGGCGTTGGGGCTCTTCGGGCAACGATCGACGAGCACAGTCAGTGGTTCGGAGCCGCAGCCGCGCCCGCTGCTTCGGCGGGTGTGACCGGCGCGGTCGGCGCCGGCTGGGCCGACGCCGCGACCCCGGTCCGGGGCTTCGACGCTTCTCTGGCCGAAGCCGGCGCATCGCTGGTCGCTTGGGCCTGTTGTGCGTCGTCGATTCGATCCAGCTCGGCGCGGGCGCGGTCCTTGTGGGAATCGACGTTCAGCAGCGCGCTCAGTCGCGCGCGTGCGGTGCCGAGCTCACCCAGCGATCGATAGCAGAGGGCTCCCTCCAGTAGGGCATCCCAGCCTGGGGCGGTTTGCTTGTAGCGCTGCGCCGTTCTGTCGAAGCGCGCCACGGCCGCGCGGCATCCGCCCTTTCCATCGCGGACCGAGCGCGCCGCCCACAGGTCGGGGGCGTTCGGGTCGGTCAGCGGGAGAGCGTCGAACGCCCGTGCGGCCTCCTTGAAGCGACCTGCTCGGTAGCTCCGCAGGGCCGCTTCGAACGGGTCGTCGGACTGCTCGTCCGCCGGCCCGGCCGGGGCCGGCTGCGAGTACGCGCGCATCGGCGCCGGCGCGGCGGCAGCAACCGGAAGAGGCGCGGGCCCTTCCTTGGCCGCGGGAGGGGGAAACAGCGCAGCCGGTTTCGCCGCGGGGGGGAAAGGCGTGATCGCGAAGCCGTTGGCCTGGGGTTCGAGCGGCGAGACGGGCATCATCGACGGCGCGGGGGCGGGCGTCCCCTGCTCGGTCACGGTCACCTCGGCGCTCACTGGCGCCCGGGCCGACTTTCCGCGCAAGAGAAGGACACTGGTTCCGATCATCACGAGAAACACCGCTGCCATCGCCGTCTGCGGCCGCATCGCCCAGCTTCCGGCAAGGGAGATCACATCGGCCAGGCGCGCGCGAGGTGGCGCGACGACGCGCACCTGCTCTGTGGCCAAGAGGATTCTCTCCTCAAGGTCCGCGGGTGGCTCGGCGAGCGGAACCGTTGCCACGCGGCGCGTCGCTCGCAGACCGCCGATGCGTGCCGAGCAGCGCGCACATCCGGCCACATGCCGTTCGGCAGCCGCGGCTGTGAGCTCATCGAGCTCGCCGTAGAGCTCCTCCAGCATCACGGATTCGAACTTCTCGCAGTCCATCGGTCTCCGGCCGAAATCTCACTTCGCACGCTAGCGCAGCGCGCGAGCGTACTCTTCGAACTCGCTCAGCGCTGCCTGGAGCCGCTCGAGTGCGTATCTCATCCGGCTCTTCACCGTGTTCTCCGGGACGCCGACGATTTCCGCAATGTCCTTGAAGGGCAACGTGCCCACTTCGCGCATCAGAAACACCTCTCTTTGCTCCTCGGGCAACGCGTCGACGGCCGCGAGCACGCGCTCTCGAATCTCGACGGAGACCGCCGCGCGCTCCACGTTGGCGCGGCCGTCGGCCGTGCGTTCCCCCAGGCTCGCCCCGTCACCGTCCGGCCCGCGCTCCGGTTCATCGAGGGAGGGATGATGGCGAAGGGCCCGCTTGCGCATCTGGTCCACGCACAGGTTGCGCGCGATCGTGTAGACCCACGTCGAAAAGCGGGCCGCATGTTTGAATTCCGCCGCGCTCTGGACCACGCGGACGAAGACGTCCTGCACGACCTCCTCGGCGGTGGGCCCGCTCCCGAGCTGTCGCAACGCGAAATTGTACAGCCGTGTCTTGTGCCGGCGCACGAGGAGCCCGAGCGAAGACCGATCCCCGCTCTGAAAGCGGATCATCAACTCTTCGTCGGTCGCTTCGCTGCGCAAGGGGGATACCCGGTCTCCAGGTGTCGACGCGGTCCGGGCCATGGCCGCGAACCTGCCTTCCGAGCCGATCCGGAATCGAGTCCATCGTGGATCCGACGCACGGGCCGGCCTGCTCGATCTTCGCTCAAGTCCACCGTGCATTTCCAGTTGCCGCGTCCGGCTGCTTCGACCGGAATTCTCCGGCCGGCGTCGCCTGCTGTCCCGCGCGGGATGACGGCCTGCCGGGCCGCGGGAGCGACCTTGGGCCGTGCGCTGCGGGTTGCGGCTGCAGTTGCCAACGAAGCGCCCACGAACATACACTCATGCCGCCATCCTTGCAGGTTTGACGACGTGCGACATTCGGCCACGCCGCATTGCTCCTCGTTCCTCCCACTCATTTCGGCGGCCACGGCGGCGGCGATCGGCGAGCTCGCGGTTTGCCAGTTTACGCATAAGAAGGGGAAATTCGCATGCGACTTCCACTGACGATGTTCCTTGGCCTTGCTCTTCCGCTGGCTGCCTCCATGGCGAACGCGCAGCCGAAGGCCCCGGTCATCGACCCGAAGGCTTCGCCCGAGACGGCCGCCCCCCCCGGCACGTCGACGGCCGCCCCCGCCCCCGCTCCGCCATCGTCGCCCGCGCCCGCCGCTTCGGTCCCTGTCGACATGACCGCGAAGCCTGTTGATCCGGGCATGAACGGCGCAACGTATTCCGTTCGGCTGCGGGATCTGGAGCAACGCGTCGACGAGCTGAAAGACCAGATTCGCCGAAGCCACACGCGTCTCGCGATGATCAGCGACACCATCCTCAGCGGGGGCGCCGCCGGCTCGCGCGCCGAGGTCGACTTCAAGGACGAGATGTCGAGCGCGTTTCAGCTCACCCACGCGCTCTTCGTCATCGACAACCAGGTCCAGTACAACAAGCAAGACGACTCCGGCACGCTCGCCGACCAGAAGGAGATCCCCATCTACACCGGCTCCGTGCCGCCGGGCGATCACACGATTCAGGTGGCCCTCACGTTTCAGGGCAACGGGTATGGGGTCTTTTCTTACCTCCGCGGCTACAAGTTCGAAGTCAAGTCGAGCCACTCGTTCACGGCGGTCGAAGGAAAGGCATTGACCGTCACGGCGACCGCGTTCGAAAAGGGCGGCGTCACCACGCCCCTCGAGCAGCGGCCCACGATCGAGTGGCACGAATCGCTCAAGCCGTTCGCCGCGGGTGTCGGAGCAGGCTCCGCGCCTTCGAGCTCGTCGGGCGCTCCGGGAGCTACGTCGGCCACCGGGAGCGTCTCGGTCGGAGGAGGCAAGAAGTGAGGCGTGCAACGCTCGGCGCCGCCCTATGCGGGGCCGCGTTCGCTTGGGCGCTCGCGGTCGACGCGCAGGCGGGCTCGAACGAAGCGCTGGCGTCCGCGCAGAACGACCTCCTGCACGTCAGCCGAGAGATGGCGGGCGTGCAATCGGCCGTCGACCGCGCGAAGGGAGAGCGACAGTCCGCCGAGCAGCGGCTCGCGACCGGCGAGCTTCTCTTTCGCACGAACGACTTCGGCCGAGCGGTCGTGGTGCTGAGCGAGATCATCGAAGAGTTCCCGAACACCCCCAGCTTCCCGGACGCGACCTGGCTCCGCGGCGAGACGTACTACGCGTCGCACGACTACCTCGCGGCGCGCCGCGACTATGCCGCCCTCGTCGCCCGAGGCAACGAGCCGCGCTTCCAGGTGTATTTTGGCCGGGCGCTCGCCCGCCTCGTCGACGTCGCCATCCGACTCAACGACCCGCCCGAGTCGCTCGCGCCGATCTTCGAAAAGTTCAACCAGGTCCCTCCGGCGCAGGTCGACGCCGGCCTGCTCTACGCCAAGGGAAAAGCGTACTACCGCCAGGGCTCGTGGAACGACGCGGCGGCGGCGTTCTCGCAGGTCGCGGGCGGCACGCCGCTCGTTCACCAGGCGCGCTACTTCCAGGGGCTCATCGCGATGAAGGTCGCCCGCCTCTCCGCCGGCGGCGAGAGTCCCGGCGCCGGCAAGGCCAGCGGTGGCTACAAGCAAGCGATCGAGAGATTCCGGGCGGTCACCGATCTCCCGCCGGACACTCCGGAGCATCGCCACGTCATCGATCTCGCGTGGATGGCGATCGGGCGGCTGTTCTACGAGGCGGAGCAGTACGAGCGAGCCGGCGAGGCGTATTCGAAGGTGGGGCGCGACAGCCCCGAGTTCGACTCGATGCTCTACGAGCTCGCGTGGGTGTACGTCCGGCTGGGCGACGTGCAGCGCGCGGAGCGCGCGCTCGAAGTGCTGATGATCAGCGACCCGAACAGCGCGTTCATCGCCGACGGCACATTGCTGCGCGCCGACTTGCTCCTTCGCGCCGGCGCATTCGATCGCGCGCTTCAGCTTTACGAGACCGTCCGCGCGCAATACGACCCGATGCGCGCGAAGGTCGACGCATTCATGGACTCCACAAAAAGCGTGAGCGTGTACTACGACAAACTCGCAGCGCAGCAGCTCGACCTCTTGTCCCTCGACGCCCAGTTGCCTGCCCTCGCGATCCGCTGGGCGCGCGAGGCGGAGGACGGGCCGCTCGCGTTTGCGGTCATCGACGACGTCAACGAGTGCAAGACGCTGATCCGCCAGTCGAAACAACTCGTCGACAAGTTGACCGCTCTCACCGGCGCCTCCAACCGGGTGCGCGCGTTCCCGGAGCTCGAGGCGGGCGAAACGGCGGCGCTCGGCTTGGTGAACCGCATCGCCCGGACGAGGCTCGCCCTCGCCCACGCCCTCGATGGCGACGAGCCCGCCGATCTCGGCGGCGAGATCGGGCAGGTTCGGCAGCAGCGTCGCGCGCTGATGGCGGCTATCGAAGACTTGCCGGTCGGGCAAGACGATTTCATGAAGCGCGAGCAGCAAGGCAAGGCGCAGTGGAACCGGCTGTCGCAGGAGCTCACGCGCCGATCGCAGGAGATTGACGCGCTCCACGCGACGGTCAACGGCCTGCGCCGCATGTTGAGCGAAGGACCCACCCACGGCGTCGTGCGCGACCCGGCGAGCATCCAGAGGTTCCAGGCCGAGCTCGACGCGAACGAGCACAATTTGAAGTTGTATGCCGACGAGATCGAAGAGTTGCGCCGGCAGGTGGAGTTCGGGCGGGCGCAGATCGGGCTCGGCGATGCCCGCTACCAGAGGGACGCGGCGGAGCGGGCGCAGTTCCGCGAGGTCCTCGATCGCGAAGTGCAGCTCGCCTCCGGCGGCGCAGCAGGGGGCGACGCGCAGCGGTTCGCGATGCAGCTCGGGCCGGTGCTCTCGCAAGCGAGCCAGTATGAAAACCAGCTCGTCGCTTCGTTGCAGCAGCTGGAGGCTCAGGTAGCGGCTCGAGCGGGCGAGCTGCAGCACAAGATCGACATCGAGCGCGTGAACATGGCGTCGTTCCAAACGCAGCTCGACTCGATTGACGGGGAGGCCCGCGATCTCGTCGGCCACGTGGCGCAGCGTAACTTCGGCGTCGTACGAGACAAGCTCCGCGGGATCGTCCTGCGCGCGGACGTCGGAATCACCGAGCAAGCCTGGGAAGTGCGCGAGGAAGAGCTCAGCCGCGTGCGCAGCCTTCAGTCGGAGCGTTCGCGACAAGAGCAACTGCTCGATGAGGAGCTGAAGGAAGTCAGGGACGACGGCGTCGAGCCGGGGCAGTCGGCCAAGTGAGCAACCTGGGGCAGCCGAGAAGGGCGATGGTCAAACGAACGTCCGGCTGGGCGGGGTGGCGGCGTGCGGTCGGCGGCGTCGCGACGACGCTGGTGGTGGCGCTGGTGCCTCTGAGCGTCGTCGCTCAGGTCCGGCAGCCCGAAGAAGGCCCCGTTCCGGCGGCGGCCATCGACGCCGGACCCGCGCCCGCTAGAAGCGGAAAGAGCGCGATCGACGGCGGGCGCGTGGCCGCTCCGCGCGCCGCCGCAGCCGGGCTCGACGCGGGGAGCGCCGCGGCTGCGAGCCAAGCCGAAGCGGGATCGCCGACGGCGACCACGCTGCTCGGCGGACCGGTGCCCACGTTCCGGCCCCGCCCGCCGCCGCTTCCGCCGCCGACGCCGGAGCAGATCGCGGCGTTCCAGGCGATGCGTCAAGAAGCCGAGGCGTACGAGCACGGTGCGGCGGACTACAAGGACACCATCACGACGATCATCACGCTGCACTACGAGGAGAAGAAGAAAGCGATCCTCGGGAGCCTCGATCGGGAGGTGGGCGTCGAAAAGGGCGAGTTGAAGAAGGCGCGCGAGACCGCGATCAAACGCCTCGAAGACTTCGTCGCGAAGTACTCCGGTCCCAACGCGCAGGCCGAGGCGACCCCTGACGCGATGTATCGCCTCGCGGCCTTGTACGAGGAGCGCGCTCGAAGCGACGACGACCCGAACGCCGACTCGGCCGTCACTCTCAAACCGGCCATTGCGCTCTACAAGCGCGTGGTCCGTGAGTTTCCCAAGTATTCCGAGCTCGCGGGCATCTATTACTTCCTCGGCCACGCGCTCAACGATGCGCGCCGAACCGACGAGGCCCAGCAAGTCTGGCGGTCGCTCGTCTGCCACAACCACTACGCGTACCCCGTCGCCCCGAACGCGAAAGACCCTGACGTCGACACGATCGCGCCGCTCCCGCAGGACCACGACGAGGCGTACTGGAAGGTGTGGCGCAACAAGTACCCCACGCCCGAATCGCTGAAGAGGGGACCCCCCGAAGACACGACGTTCGACGACCCGTACCCGCAAGACTGCGCGATGATCGCGCAGCCGAACGTCTTGCCGGGGCAAGATCCGAAGTACGTCGCTGAGGTCTGGTGGCGGATGGGCGACTGGGAGTTCGACCAGCTCGACCTCGCCGGCGGCGTGGTCGAATACGAGCCCTTTGCGGTGTGGGACTACAACCGCGCGGCGAGCGCCTACACGCGGGCGATGCAGTTCAAGAAGCCGCCGCTCTTCGGCGTTGCGCTCTACAAGTACGCCTGGACGCTCTTCAAGCAGCAGCGCTACGAGCAAGCGGTTCGCGAGTTCGTTCACCTGCTCAATTACACGGACGAACAGCAGAAGCTTACGGGCGACCCGGGCGCGGACTTTCGCCAGGAGGCGTTCACGTACATCGCCGGCTCGCTCGACAACTTCGACTTCACGGGCCCGCGCGCGGAGGAACCGTTCGTCGCCCGCCCCGACATCCTCGACACCGCCAAGAGCCCTGCGGAGGCCGAAGCGAAGTTGCGAATCGCGCTGGATCGCGTCCAAGACGCCCGGCTCATTCCGCAGGATCAGCCCTGGACGATCGAGGTCTACAAGGCGCTCGCGCTCGAGTTCCGCGCGATCAACCAATACCGAAATGCGCTGGCCACTTACCAGCTGATGCTGGACAAGTGGCCGATGGATCCGTCGGCCCCGGATTCGCAGAACGCGATCGCCGAAGTGTACGATCTGCTCGCGCGGCAGACGAAGGTCGGCGACGAGCGGCGCGAGTACGAGCGCAAAGTCCTCGAAGCGCGCACGAGCCTCGCGAAGTACATCGGCGACGCGCCGTGGGTGGACGCCAACAAGGACAATCCCGTCGCGCTGCAGCGCGCCGAAGAGCTGGTGCGAACAGGGCTCAAAGGCGCGGCCATCACGCACACCCGAAACGGCCAGGCCGCGCTCGAGCAGGCCGATCAGACCGGAGACGCGAAAGAGAAGCTCCGGCTCACGAACTTCGCGCTCCAGGAGTACAAGCTCGCGGCGATCGGCTGGCTCGGCTACCTCAAACAGGACGAGAACGCGCCCGACTCGTACAAGAGTCGTTACTTCTACGCCGACGCGCTGCACAACCAGGTTCGCCTCGAAGTCGCGCTCCACCAGTTCGACCCGAGGGCGTACGCCGAGCCGAGCTCGCCCGAGATCGGGACTGCCAAACAGGCCGCCGTGGATGTCCGCGACTCGGACGAGGACGACCAGTTCATCGACAATGCGGGGCTTTTCGTCGTCGATCTCGCCGACGTCGACCGCGACCTCGGTTTCCAGCGCTGGACGGAATCGGGCGGGACGCAGGGGGTGGAGGTGCGCAAGGCGCCGAGGCTCGAGGGGCAAGTCGTCGGGGACCAGCAGGTGGTCGTCGACGACATTCCCGACGTCATCCAGAAGTCGATGCAGGCGCGCGACGAGTACATCCAGCGCGTTCCTCCCGAGCGCGACAAGCAGAACCACTCCACCGATTACGCCTTCTACACGGCCGACCAGTTTTACTTGTACGGCCATTTCAAGGAGGCGCAGGCGCGGTTCCAGCCGATTTACGAGCAGCACTGCAACGGCGCGGACCCGCTCGGGTACGAAGCGTGGAAGCGGCTGATCGTGATGAGCAACATGCAGAAGGACGACGCGCGCTCGCGCGAGCTCGCCCTGGCCGAGCAGAAGCACTCGTGCGCGGTCGATCCCAAGCAAAAAGAGGAAGAGCGCAAAGGCTTCGTCGACGTCATCCTGCAGAACGCCGCGTTCGCGGACGCCAACCGGGTGTTCGAGCAGGCGAAGGCAGCCCCACCAGGCCCGCAGCAAGACGAGCTGTGGCGCAAGGCGGGCAAGATGTACGAAGAGGCGCTGCGCGCGGCGCCCGCGCACAAGGACGCGCCGGCGGCGGCGATCAACTCGGCGTTTTGCTACAAGCAGGTGGGCGAGTTCAACCGGGCGATCGAGCTCTATCAGCTCTTCATCAACAGCTACGGGAGTGAAGACATCCTGAGCCGCCTCGAGCGCGGCGACCCCAAGCAGAACACCCCGCCGGACCCCGCGCAGTACAAGGAGCGCATCAATTACCTGGGAATGGCGTACGACGCGCTGTCGACGACGTACTACGGGTTTTTCGCCTACCAGCGCGCCGCCGAGTCGTTCGCCAAGATCGCAACGACCCCGCGCTTCGACGAACAGCGCCGCTCGAACGCGGCGCGGATCGCGATGGTGCTTTATTCGAACCTCGGCGACCGCGCGAACATGAACAAGATGTACGGCGTCTTCGTCGATCCCAAGATGCGGCTCACCGCGGACAAGCGCGCCGAGGCCGACTACCTGAAGGCGAGCTTCGACTACGGCCTGTACAACCCGAACGCCGGGGAGTCGGCTGGCAACGTGGCCGCCCGCCGACAGGCCGAGGCGACGCTGATGCAGTTTCACGCCGCCAACAAGGGCATGCCGGAGGCGGCGCGCTACACGCTCGAGGCGGCCTATCGCATCGGCAAGATGATGCAGGCCACGAACGATCCGGCCTTCCGCAACTGGTTCAAGACGGTGATCTCCGACTGGGGATACTTCAAAGCGCACGCGGCGGCTTCGACCGGCGGTGGCAAGGCGTCGCAGGTCACGGCGACCGACGCCCCTTATTCGGACTACGGCGGAGAGGCGGACTACACGCTCCTCGACGAAGACGTGAAGGCCGGCTTCGACTACGCGACCGGGCACCATCACTACGCCGGGAATGCCCCCGACATCGTCAAGCAGCTCGACAAGGACCTGGGCGAGGCCGACAAGACGTGGCGCCCGAGGCTCGAGAGCGTCGCGATTCAGTACGGCTCGTTCGAGTGGGCGGCGGCGGCCACGGCTCGAATCGGATCGCTCTACGACTCCATCCGGACCGGCCTTGATCTCGTCGTGCCCAAGTACATGACGCCTCAGCAAGAGGCGCTGCTCGCCAAGCTGCAAAAGATTGCCGACCAGCTGAGGAAGGCGGGTCAGGATTCCAAGGCCGACGACATCGAGCAGCAGATCAACGACACGCGAGATCAGGTGCGCGCCAAGTGGCGGTCGACGAAGGACCAGTACATGGAGGTCTGCACCGACCACGCGGTCGGCAAATACACGACGGCCGCGCTGACGGCCCGGAAGTACAACGTCAAGACTCCGGCGGTCACGAACGCCATCGCGCGGCTCGCGTACTTTACCGACTACCTCGGTGACGACAAGATGAAGGGGTACGTCGAACGGACGCCGGATCCCCTCAATCCGACCAGTCGCCTCGTGTACGTGAACGGCGAGTTCCTGCAGTGGCGGTCCGGAGTGGTTTCGACACCGCCGCCGAACGGGGAGCCGGCTCCGCTGCCGGTGAGCCCCTGACGGTCCGCGCGCGGCGGGTGGCCGGCGCGTGGCGGCGATCGATGAGGTAAGGTGATGGATTCATGGTGACGGCATTGCTTCGGGGAACACGATCAAGAGTGGTCGGCGCGATGCTCGCTCTGGCGATGGGCGGCGGAGCTTGCGGCGGCGCGCCCCCGCCGGAGGCGAAGGCTCCCGAGACGCCGCCGCCGCCGCCGACGGTCGCTCGCAAAGTGGCGCCTCCCGGACAGAGGGTGGGCATCACCGCGGGAGCGGTGGGGGGCGCCGATCTGACGGGGGACGCGAAAGCCGCGTACGACCGAGGCTTTCAGGCTTGGATGTCCGGTGATCTGCTGACGGCGAAGACGGCGTTCAACGAGGCGGCCCGGAAGGCGCCTTCTGCGGGCGGCCCTCGCTATTCGCTCGGGTGCGTTCTCGAGCGCCTGGGAGACACGCAGGGCGCGCTCGACGCGTACCGGTCGGCCTACACGGCGAGCGCGAAGTTCGAGGTCGCAGTGGGAGCGTACGCGCTGCTCCTCGCGCAAACCGGCCGGGGTACGGACGCCGAGCAGTTTCTCTCCGACAAGCTCGCGCAGAACCCCAACTCGCCCGGGCTGATGACGTACCAGGCCGAGGTGAAGTCGATCGAGGGCGACAGCCCGGGCTGCCAGCAGATCGCCCAGCAGGCGCTCGCGAAGCAGCCGAACTTCAAGGATGCGATGGTCGTCATCGCGCGCGACTACTACAGGAATCACCGCTGGGATCTCGCGCGCTACGCGCTCCAGGCGATCTTGGACGGCGCGGACGACGGCTCCATTCCCCCGCGCGACAGGGGCAACGCGGAGTCGCTCTTGCTGCGCGGCCTCATCGAGCGCGAGCAAGGGCAGCGCAAGCAAGCCCTGGCCGACTTCGACCAGGCGCTGCAGAACCGCCCCGATTTGTTCGAAGCGTACGTCAACCTCGGCGAGATGAAGCTCGAGGCCGGAAACGCGAGCGAAGCGCAGGTACCGCTCGAGAGCGCCGTGCGGTACGCCCCGAACGTGCCTGTCGTCCATTTGGACCTCGGGGATTGCTACCGTCTGCTGGGGCGGGCGGGGGATGCCAAGTCGGAGCTCGATCGCGCGATGGCGATGGACTCGACGCTCGCGGGGGTCCACTACGACCTCGGGCTCCTCTACTTGTTCGCGCCGAGCGTGCCCGGTGCGACCGGCCAAGACGATCAACTCACGAAGGCGATTCGCGAGCTCGAAACGTACAAGTCGATGCGCGGGGCCAAGACGACGAAAGGTCCAGGGGACGATGTCGACGAGCTTCTCAGCACCGCAAAGCGAAAGCAGAGTGAGCTGCAGTTGAAGAAGCAGGCCGCTGCGGCTCCGCCTTCCGACGCCGCGGCGCCTCCGCCTGCCGCGAGCGCGCCGCCCCCCGCCGCGGTTGCCCCTCCGGACAAAGCGGCGGCCCCGGCGAAGCCCGTCGCGCCCACCAAGCCCACGGTTCCGAAGGCTGCCGCTCCTGCCAAGGCCGGTGCGCCCGCGAAGAAGGCGCCGCCGGCGAGCGGGAACATCGTGCGCCAGTTGCCGAACTGAGTCAGAGTGATGCTTCCCATGAAGTGGACCACCCTCGTCGTCGCGTCGGTCGGCCTTCTCGCCGCCTCGTTTCCGCTCGCCCGCGCACAAGATCAGGGCGGCGCCTCCGGCGCGGCGCACGGCAAGCCGGAAGGGCAGATTCTGAAGGTCGGCGAGATCACGATCGTCGGTCGAGTACAGAAGCCGATCGCCGCCGTCGACGTGGCCAAGATCCAGCCCAAGCTGACATTGGCCGAGCTGCGCCAGCCGTTCCTCGATCGCATCGAGGAAGCGGTGCACAAAGACCCGTTCTGACAGCGATGCTCGCGGTGCTCTCGGCGCTGGTGGCATCGGCGTGCATTCTCGCGAGCGCTCGGCGCCTCGTGTGGGCGACTTCGCCGGCGTGGCTCGACCCGCAGCTCCTCGTCGAGTCGCTTCGTGGCGAGCGACGGGCAGACTGGCCGCGGTTGCGCGCCGCGATTGCCTCCTGCGGCCGTGCGGAGTGGGAACACGAGCTCATCGAGGCTCTTGGAGAGGCCGACGAGGGCAGCCGCGTCGCCCTCGTGAACGAGCAGCTCCGCGAGCTGGACTGGCGTGCGCGGCGCTGGGCGCGGGTGCCTCGGGTGTGTGCGAGCGTCGCAACCAGCGCGGGCTTTCTTTTCGCGTGCATCGCGCTCCTGCAAGGGGTCGCTCCCCCGGAAGGCGACATCGGAGCCACGCTGGTGCCCGCGCTCGACGCCCTGGCGATCGGCATTGCCGGCACGTCGTTCTGCATCGCCGTGCATTTGCGCGCTCGGCGCGTCGTCCGCGAGCGGCTCGCTGCGGCCGACCGATTCGTCGATCGGCTCGAGGGGATGGCGGACTTCGACGGCTCAGATGGCAGCATCTCGAAAGGTGCGCCAACCACGTGACTTGCACGAGCTTTTCCAAGGGTGGTGGCATCGTGTAGCCTGGGTCGGCGAGACGGGAGCTTCGCCCGCTCACCGGGGGGATCGACCAACGTGGGGACTCGGTCTGCTTATCGAGAAAGGCGCTTCAGGAATGTCGCAGATGAACCAGGGCACGGGGCCAGGCGCGGGACCGCAGGGGCACGCGGGCCGTCCCGGTCAGATGACCGCGGTCATGCGCGCGATGCAGCAGTCGAGCGGCCCGAAGGTTCTCCGCATCGGGCTCGTCGCGGCCGGACGCATCCTCGAGGAGCGGGTCGTCAAGCAGCGCACCAGCGTCACGGTCGGCCCGAGCGAGAAGTCGATGTTCGTGGTGCAGGCGAGCCTGCCGCCGCAGTTCAAGCTGTTCGAGCTGATCGGCGGTGACTACCACCTGAACTTCCTCGACGGTATGACCGGTCGAGTGGCGCTGGCGACCGGCATCACGGATTTGGTGGCCCTCAAAGGGCAATCGAAGCGCGTCGGATCGGCGTACCAGATCCGTCTCACCGAGGAGGCCCGCGGAAAGATCGTCATCGGCGAAATGACGTTTCTTTTCCAGTTCGTCGCTCCGCCGCCGGTTCAGCCCCGGCCGCGGCTGCCGCTCTCGGTCAAGGGAGGCGTGGCGAGCCAGATCGACTGGAATCTCACCATCATCGCGGCGTTCAGCTTCCTTCTGCACTTCGGGCTCGTCGGCGCGATGTACAGCGACTGGATGGACCCGGTCGTCAACGACGACATCACCGCGGGCTTGCTCGACATGGTGCAGAAGACCGTGCCTCCTCCGGTCGAGACGACCGAAGCGCCGACGTCGACCGCATCGTCGACGGACACGGCGCCCGCGCCCACGCAGGCCCCCAAGGCGCAGGCGAGCAAGGGCGGTCCGCCGGATCAGAAGATCGTCCAGGGGTTGATTCAGGAGGCCGACCAGGCGCGGATCGCGATCTTGGCTGCGCTGAACGGCGGGCCGAACATCAACGGCGCGATGAAAGACGACAACGGCGCGCCGGTCGACCTGAACAGCCTGGCCAACCGCAGCGGAGGCATCAGCAACACCACCGGCGGGCTCAACCTGCCTGGGGGTGCGGGCGGCCCCATCCACCCCGGCGCCGGAAGCGGGCTGCAGGGGCTACACGGCGACCAGACCGGCGGCGCCTCGACCGGGGCGGGAACCATCGTGAAAGTCGTGCCGATCGGCGACGTCCAATACACCGGCTCGGCCATGAGCGTTCCCGTCGCCAACGCCGAGGCCGTCATTCGAAGCCAGATCCATCCCGGGGCCAAGAAGTGCTACCAGCGGGGGCTCGAATCGGACCCGACGCAGGCGGGCAAGCTGGTGATTCTGATCAAAGTCGCGCCGAGCGGCGAAGTCGACACCGCGACCGTCCAGAGCAACAGCGGTCTCTCGGCGTCCGTGGCCAGCTGCATTGCCTCCGTAGCCAGGCGCGCGAAGTTCGATGCCCCTGGACCGAGCGGTTCGCAGATCAGCGTACCGTTCAACTTCGTCAAGCAGGGCAGCTGAGCCCCTTCGTGAATGGCGCCGCGCGCGGCCGCAACGCAAGAGAGGGTGAGCGCCCTAGCAGGCACGAGTCCCCTTGCCGAGGCCGGGTGGGTGCCGGTGAGGCCCTCGGCGAGAATAGGTGCACTACGTTGACACCTTCCACCTCGACCACTAGAGTCTCAACCGACAAGAGGCCATACGGGAGGCTAGCCAGGCGATGCGTCTTCGCGTGACTCTCAGATGGATCGTGGTCGCCGCCTTCGTGCTCGGCGCTACGGGGTCGGCAACGGCCCAGCCGGCCGCCGCCGAGGGAACGGACGCCCAGGTTGGGTTCGAGCGCCGGCCTCAGCTTTCGCCCCAAGAAGAGCTGACCCAGGCGGACAGTGTTCTGGCTCGGGTCGACGCTGCCGCGGCTACGGTTCGGCGACAGCTGGAGTCCGCAAGGCAGGCCCGCGACGTCGTCAAGACGCTGTGCCTGAACGACAAGCTTTCGCAGATCGACGTGGCCAATCGCTCGGCGCGTGACCGCCAGTCGGCATTGCAGGCTGCGGTTTTGCGCAACGACGCCGAGCTCGCCAATCACGAGTTCGCGATCATGACGGTGCTCCGGCAGCGGGTCGAGCAGCTGACCGCCGAAGCCAACCAGTGCATCGGTGAAGAGATGGCCTTCATCGGGCAGACATCCATCGTCACCACGATCGACCCCAATCTACCCGGTGAAGACAACACGGCGTACCCGGCGACGGATCCCACGCCCATCACCGAGCCACCCGCCTGCTCCTCCGATTGCGTGCAACCGTAACGGTCGTGCGCCGCCACGTTAGTTAGCCGGGCCCGCGAGGCACGGGCCTTGGTCTGCCGTTTTGCCGTAGCTCTGCAGTAGTTTCGTGTACCTTTCCCGCGGCTCTGATGACTCACAAAGTCCTTGCATCGTGCGCTGTGATCGCCGTCCTATGCGCAGCGCGTGCGGCCAGCGCGCAGACGCCCGCGGCAGGGCAAGGCGATTCCCCGGGCTGGTTGAAAGACCGCCGGTACGCCGAGGGGATCGGGATTCGCTCGGGCGATCTGGAATGGCACGTGGGCGTCGCGGGCGAGGCCGGATACGACTCCAACTGGCTGCTGCGAACCGATCGGAAGTCCTGCCCGGGGGGCAACGCCAACCAGTGCGACAACGGCCCGCCGATCATCCCGTCGGCCGAGTTTCGCGTCACGCCCTCGTTCTCCGTGGGGACGCTGGGCCCCCAGCGGCGCGAGGGCGGCGGCGGAGGGGACATCGCCTTTCGCGCCGGCGCGAGTGCGACGTGGCGGGAGTTCATCGGCCTTTCGAGTGATTCGACGGGCACGAGCGACATCGCCGAACAGAACAGTGGTCTTCCGAGCATCGCGGCCGACGCCCGGCTCGATATCCTTCCGGGCCATCCGGTCGGTGGGTCGCTGTTCGTCAACTACGCGCGCATCGTCCAGCCGAATGCGACGTTGACGAATCCGGACTTCGCGTTCAACCGCGATGACCTCGGCGGTGGAGGCGAGCTGTCGATCCAGCCGGGGAGCGGAACGCTCGATTGGCACTTCGGCTACCAGGTTCGCACGGAGCTCTTCGAGGCCCGCGATCAGAACGCCGGGTTCGACAACCTCACGCACCAGATCTACACGCGCGGCCGCTGGAAGTTCCGGCCGCGGACGGCGCTCATCTACGACGGGTCGGTGGGCTTCGTCACCTACCTCTACCCGGACCAGGCCAGCGTTCAGGGGCTGGTGGGGTCGACACCGATCCGCGCGCGAATCGGGCTGAACGGCCTCGTCACCGACCGATTCGCGGCGCTGGCGGTCGTCGGCTGGGGCGCGAGCTTCTACGACACATCCGCCACCCCTCAGCAGCCCCAATACGATGGCCCCATTGGGCAGGCCGAGCTCAAGTGGTTTCTGGCGGCCAGCCCAGGCGTCGCCGAAGCGCTCAACCAGGTGAGCCTCTCGCTGTCGTCGATTACGCTCGGCTACAATCGAGACTTCCAGAACAGCTACCTCGCCAACTTCTACGGAAGCGATCGGGGCTACCTGCGGTTCGCCTATTTCTTTGCGGGGCGCGCGCTCGTGTCGCTGGAAGGGGGCTTCGGAGCCGTCGAGTATCCGAAGATGTTCTGGATACTGCCCGCCACGCCAACCGCGATGGCGACCGTGATAGACCGGCACGCCGCGTTCACGGACTGGCGGGCCGACGCGACCCTCTTCGGGGAATACCGGTTCAGCGATACCATCGGCGTCAACGCGACCTTGCGGTACACTTCGAACATCAGCAACCAACTGGTGCCGGACGTTCCCCCGCCCGGGGTAGGCGTATTCGGCATGGGGTGGAACCGGTTCGAGGCGTTTCTCGGGGTTCGCTGGTTCATGTGACGCTCGCGTGGCAGCGTCTGCGTGGGTGAGTGCGGCCGCGTTGCAAACGATGCAGCTTTTCGTACGAAGTCGGTGGATGCTCTTCTTGGCGGTGGCCATGATCGCGCACGGCGCGGCGTGCAGTCGAGCGCATTCCGGAGCTCCGAAGCTACCGCCTCCGCAGCAGAACACGCAGATCGGCCCGGGCGACATGTTCAAAGTTTCGGTACTGGGCGAGAAAGACTTGCCCGCCGAGTACCGCGTGCAGCCGGACGGCACGATCGATTTCCCCTACCTCGACCGGCTCTCCGTCGCCGGCCTCGAACCCCAGCAGATCGTGGATCTGCTCAAGAGAGCGCTCGTCGACAAGAAGATCCTCGTCGACCCGCAGGTCACGCTCGTCGTCACGCAATACAATTCGAAGAAGGTCAGCATCGTCGGCGCCGTCAGCAAGCCCGGCAGCTTGCCGTGGACGGAGGGCATGAAGCTCATCGACGCGATCTCGCTGTCGGGCGGGCTCACCTCCATTGCCGACGGGGATCACGTCCGCATCACACGCCTGGTCGGGCCGAACAAGACGGTGACGGCGACCGTGAGCGTCGACGACATCACGGACGGCAAGCTCGGCGACATTCCCCTCCAGGCGGGGGATACGATCAAAGTCGATCAGCGCGTTTTCTGACGGGGTAGCCATGAGTGGTGCAATCGCGGGCAACGTCCTCGACCTGGTTGGCCGGACGCCCCTCGTTCGCTTGAGCCGTGTGGCTCCCCCGGGTGGCGTTGTCGTCGCCGGCAAGCTCGAGTCGAAGAATCCTGGCGGTAGCGTGAAGGACAGGCCCGCGCTTGCCATGATCGAAGCCGCCGAGCGAGCCGGCATGCTCCAGCCGGGCAGCGTGGTGGTCGAGGCTACGAGCGGCAACACGGGCATCTCTCTCGCGATGATCTCAGCGGTTCGCGGTTACCGTTGCATGCTGGTGATGCCGGAGGACATGAGCCTCGAGCGGCGACACATTCTGCGCGCCTACGGGGCGGACATCGTGCTGACCCCGGCGGAGCAGGGAATGACGGGGGCCGTCGCGCGCGCCGAGCAGATCGCGCGCGAGACGAAGGGGGCCTTCATGCCGAGGCAGTTCGAGAATCCCGCGAACCCGGACGTGCACGCGCGCACGACGGCGCGTGAGATCCTCGACGCGGTCGGCGACGATCTCGCAGCGTTCGTAGCCGGCGTGGGAACCGGCGGAACGGTCAGCGGGGTGGGCCGGGTCATCAAGAAGGAGCGGCCGGGCGTTCGCGTGGTCGCCGTGGAGCCGGCCGCGAGCGCGGTGCTCAGTGGGAAGCCCGCCGGCATGCACGGCATCCAAGGGCTGGGGGCCGGCTTCGTCCCGAAGGTCCTGAACCGCGCGGTCATCGATCAGGTGATCGCCGTGACCGACGTGGCCGCCGAGCGGATGACTCAGCGCCTCGCGCGCGAGGAAGGGCTGCTCGTGGGACCGTCGGCGGGTGCGAACGTGCACGCGGCTGTCGAAGTCGCACGGACGATGACGCGCGGGGTCGTCGTGACCGTGCTGTGCGATACGGGGGAGAGATATCTGTTCTAGGTAGCTGGTGTTGCCGTCGCTCCCAGCTCCCGACGTCCACGTCCATGAGCGCCTACGCCCCCCCGTGCCGTTCGTTTTGATCGCGTCGGCTGGACCGGAGCCCCGAAGGGGCTTCCGCACGGGCCAGCCCGAAGGGGCGGAGCGGAGCGTCCCCCTGGGAGGGTGACGGGAGCCCGACATCTAGCGCTCGGCGTGGGCGTGCTTACGGTGGAAGGACGATGCCAACGGACAATCCCGTCACGCCACCTTCCGCGAACGAGCTCGCAGACAGCCTCCCGCTGATTGCACTGCCCGACGTAGTCATGTTCCCGGGCACCGTGATGCAGCTCGAGCTGAAGGGCGTCGAGCTCGCCGAGCGGCTCTCTTGCCGTCCCCATGCCCTGGCGGCGGTGTTCGCGCTGAAGGGCAGCGCCACGGAAGAGCCGAGTGCGGCGGACATGCACCCGATCGGTGGGCTGGTGCGGGTGGTTAGCCTCGCGCGGCAGGCCCATGGAGGCGTCGTCGTGCTGCGCGGTATCGCCCGGGCGGAGCTCGAATCGTTGACGGCCTCGCGCCCCTTTCTTCAAGGCCGGGTGCACGTACCGCAAGAGACGGACGCGGCCGACGACGAGATCGGGGCGTTGTTCCTCGCGCTCCGGCAGGCCGTCAAGGCCGTCATGACCTTGCTGCGTGCGCCGTCGGAGTTCGCCGACTACGTCAGCTCGATCGAGAGCCCAGGCGCGCTGGCCGATCTCGTGGCCAGCCGGCTCGAGATCACGACCGCGGAACGAGCCGAGCTCCTGGCTACGCTCGACGTCAAAGATCGCGTTCGCGCGGTCCTAGCCCGCGTGGCTCACCGGATCGAAGTCCTCAAGATGAGGGACGACATCAACGCTCAGGTCCAGGGCGAGATGGGCAAGGCGCAGCGCGAGCACATGCTTCGCCAGCAGATGAAGGCCATCGAGAAAGAGCTCGGCGAAGACGGCGGCGACGACGACGGGGATCTCGACGCGCTCGACAAGCGGATCGCGGGGGCGACCCTGTCGACGGAGGCGCGCGAGGTCGCGACGCGGCAATTGAAGCGGCTGCGTTCGATGCAGAGCGGATCGCCCGAGTTCGGGACCGTTCGCACGTACCTCGAGTGGATCGTCGACGTGCCTTGGACGGCCGCCAGCCCGGACGCGCCCGACATCGCGGCTGTCCGCGCCGTGCTCGACGCGGACCACTACGGCCTCGAGAAGGTGAAAAAGCGGATCCTCGAATACCTCGCCGTTCGCAAGCTCAAGAGCGACAAGAAGGGCCCCATCCTGTGCCTCATCGGTCCTCCGGGGGTCGGGAAGACCTCGCTTGGCAAGAGCATCGCACGCGCGCTCGGTCGCAAGTTTCACCGTATCTCGCTCGGGGGGGTCCACGACGAAGCCGCGATCCGCGGTCACCGGCGTACCTACGTCGGTGCACTGCCGGGCAACGTGATCCAGGGGATGAAGAAGGCCGGAGTGACCAACCCGGTCTTCATGCTCGACGAAGTCGACAAGCTCGGGCAAGACGCACTTCACGGGGATCCGTCTTCGGCCCTCTTGGAGGTCCTGGACCCCGAGCAGAACAGCACGTTCGTGGACCACTACCTCGAGATCCCATACGACCTGTCCAACGTCATCTTCGTCGCCACCGCCAATGTCGGCGACACCATCCCCGCGCCGCTTCGCGATCGGATGGAGACCATCGAGATCCCCAGCTACACCCGCCGCGAGAAGCTCGCCATTGCGCGGAGGCACCTCGTGCCCAAGCAGCTACTCGAGCACGGGATCTCTCCCGAGATCCTCGACATCACCGACGAGGCTCTCGGCATACTCATCGAGCGGTACACCCGCGAGGCGGGGGTGCGGTCGCTCGAGAAGGCCATCGCCGCGGTCGTTCGGGGCGTCGCGGTGAACATCGCGGATCGCGGCGCAGAGCCGACCGTCGTTCGGAGCGAGGAGGACGTTCGCGCCTTCCTCGGGCCTGCGCCCCACGAAGACCAGATCGCGGAGCGAACCGAAGAGCCCGGCGTGGCTACCGGGCTGGCGTGGACGCCGGTCGGCGGCCAGATTCTCTTCGTCGAAGCCACGCGAATGCCGGGGAAAGGGAAGTTCACCGTCACCGGCCAGCTCGGCGACGTGATGAAAGAGAGCGCCGCCGCAGCCTTGAGCTACGTCCGGGCGAACACGCAGCGTTGGGGGATCGCCCGGGACTTTCTCGACAAGAGCGATCTGCACGTGCACGTGCCGTCCGGAGCCATTCCAAAAGACGGTCCCAGCGCCGGGGTCACGCTGCTGACGGCGCTCGTGTCCCTTCTCACGGGCATTCGCGTCAGACACGACGTCGCGATGACCGGAGAGATCACCCTCCGCGGCCGCGTCCTGCCCATCGGTGGGCTCAAAGAAAAAGTGCTCGCGGCCCACAGAGCGGGCATCCGGAGAGTGATCGTTCCCGAGCGGAACCGTAGCGATCTGGATGAGGTGCCTGACGAGGTCAAACGCGAGATCGAGTTCGTGTTCGTCTCGCAGATGAGCGACGTCATCGACGCCGCGCTCGAAGAGCGCCCTCGAGCCCTTCGCGCGCCGACCCTCGATGGGAGCCCCGCCGCAGTCCCGATGTCCAATTGAGGAGCACCGCACGCTCGGGGCAAGCACCGCACCCGTGAGCTCGCCGACTCTGCCGTCGGCACCGACCCCGTGCGCAAGCCGACGTCTCGCATTTCAGGCAACTGCGGGAAGGCGCACGACGAAGGACGTCGGCCATTCGGACGTCTGGATGACTTCGATGCTTCCGCCCAGGGCCTCGACGACGCGCTTGCAGAAGTACAGGCCCAGTCCCGCGTTGCCCGCGGCGCCGTGCTTCTCGATGCGCGCGAATTTTTCGAATATGCGCTGTCGGTCGAAAGGGGGAATGGGCGGACCGGTGTTCGAAACCGCGATCTCGATCTCGCCGTTGTCGCGCGTCGTGATACCCATTCTCCCGTGCTCGGGGGTGTATCGCAGCGAGTTGTCGAGGATGTTCTCGATGACGCGCTGCAAGAGCGGCCGGTCGACGTGGACCAGGGTGTTCGTCCGCTTCGGCCCCAGCAACGTCACGTGCTTCTCCGCCGCCCGCCGCGCGAACTCGCCGAAGACTTCTCGCAAGAGGTCCCAGAGCAAGACCAACTGATTGTGGAGCGGAAGATCGGCGTCCTCGAGACGTGAGATGACCATCAAATCGTCGATCATCGATCGCAGGCGCCCGCAGGAGATGGCCGCCTCTCCGAGAGCCTCTTCGATGTCCGGCTGTCCGTGTTCGAGGCGGCTTCGAGCAAACTCGACGTCGGACCAAACGGCAGCGAGAGGATTCTTCAGGTCGTGCACGACGAACGCGGTCAACTCTCGCTGCTCGCGCTGCAGCCGGCTGAGCTCCGCGTTCCTGGACTCGAGCTCCTCGTTCAAGCTTCGCAGCGTGTCGCGAGACTCTTTCAATTGCATCAGAGTCGTGACGCGTACGCGCAGGCTGCGCGCGTCCGCCGGCTTCTCGATGAAGTCGTCCGCGCCGGCTTCCAGCCCGCGCAGCTTGATCTCGCGCTCCGAGTGGGCGGTGAGGACGATCACAGGGACGTGGTCGTCCCCCGGGGCTCGACGAATGTGCGCAAGCACGTCCAGCCCATCGAGGCCCGGCATCACCAAATCGAGCAAGACCAGGTCGGGCTTGCAACCGTCGAATGCCTTGAGAGCCGATTGCCCGTCCTCCGCCTGAACGAGCTCGTGGCCGAGGGGGGCCAGACATCGCTCGAGCAACGCGAGGTTCCGGGGGTCGTCGTCCACGATCAGCAATCGCCTGTGCGTCGTCCGTGGACGGGGATCGGCGGCCCCCGACGACGGGATTGTGGCCGGCCGGGGAGGGGGTATGCAGGCGGTGGGTGCGCGTAACGAGGTCGGCGGAGGGAGGCTCGAAAACCGCAGGCTTGAAGGTTCCGGTTCGGCGTTCGCCTCTCGCAGCGTGCACCGAATCAGCTTGTCTTCGTACATGCGCTTGTCCGCTTGTTCGACGAGGTCTTCCAGGGACGCGGGCTGGCTGGGGTCGCTCGTGCTCAAGCCGATGCTCACGGAGATACGGTAGGAGCGACTCGAACTCTCGTTGAACTTGTCGACGGCCGCGCGCAGCCGCTCGCGAAGCACGTCGCCGTGACCTCCGGCATCGGGGGCGAGGACCACGAATTCGTCGCCGCCCAGGCGGCCGAGGACGTCCGAAGTGCGAAAGGAGGCACGCAGAATCCAGGCAAGGTCCATCAGGAGACGATCACCCTCGGGATGCCCAAGAGAATCGTTCGTGCGCTTCATTCCATTCAAGTCGATGAAAAAGACGGCTGGCTGCCGCCCGGACTGCCGGGCAATGTCGAACGCCGTGCTAGCGACCTGCATGAAGCCCCGGCGGTTGTGCAGGCCCGTCAGCGCGTCGGTCTCCGACTGCAGCTGGAGCTCCGATCGCGCCGCCCGAGGTGCGGTGACGTCGCGTCCTACCTCTACTGCCCCGCAGACGAGCCCCCGGGAATCGAGCAAGGGATGGGCGTTCACGCTGTACCAGCGTCCGTCCGGCTGCCGTTCCGACCGGATGAAAAGCTCGACGTCGCGGACGGTCTCGCCTGCGAGCGCGCGTGCAAGCGGCAGCTCGTCTTTGGGAAAGATCGACTGTTGGTCCGGCAGGTAGACGCGACCGGAGCCCTCTCGCAGAAAGCCGGCGACGCTGAGCTCCTCGCCGAACGCCATGCTCCCGGCCTCGTTGACCAGAACGATATTGCCCTCGATGTCCGCGGCGGCCACGGCGTCGGACATTCCACCCAAGATGCCGGCGAGCAGCGCACCGTGTTGGCGTAGCTCCGAGTCCATGCGGTGGCGCTTCAGTGCAATCTCGATCGCTGCGCGGAGCTCACTGTCCTTGTAAGGTCTGAACAGATACCCGTACGGTTGGGCCTCGTCTTGCGCGCGCTTCAGGATGGCGTCGTCGGAGTGCGCGGTGAGAAACACGATGGGAGTCGGGTACCGCGCGCCGATGGCGGCAGCCGCCGCAATCCCGTCGGTGTCTTCCTCCAAGCGCACGTCCATGACGATCAAATCGGGACGGTGAACCTCGACGGCCTCGAGCGCTTCGGCGGGCGACGCCGCCGTCGCCGGCACGTCGTACCCGAGCCGGATGAGCGACGATTGGATTCCGCACGCGATGCGGGCCTCGTTCTCGACGACGAGTATCGACGGCGGCGGCCTGCTGTCGCTCACTGCGCAAATTTTGTGTTCGCCCTTTCGCATCTGCTCCCCCTGGCTACTCGGTCGGACTGGTGCTGCACCGCGGGCACGAAGGGTCGGCCCTGCACCGCGGGGCCTCAATCCCAAGATCTGTGGAGTCTGGATGCCAAGATCGGGGGCCGCCCCGCGAATCTCTTCATGGGGAGCCTCCGGCCCCCCAGCCCACGAGGAAACGCCGCCCCGTGCGAACACGCGGAATGTCTCACGCTGTCCGCGTCGGGGCGGCCCCGACCAGATAGCCACGCGATCGGCGGATCCCTAGCTGGTACCGGATTATTTGAGGAGCTCTCCAGGATTTCGATGATGGCCCGCGCGCGCCGATGCCTCCACGCTGCGGTCCACGGACGGAGGGCGCAATCGCCGCGGCCACCCAGCGAGCCCACCGTGGCAATTCGGGTGAGTCTCCGGGACTGGTGCTCCGTTTCCCCGGGGGCCAACCATGACGCTCGAGCGGCAGACGACCCGCCTTGCCCCTCCGGGGGAGACCCAATCGTGGCATTCTGGCCTCCCGGCGAGTCCCTTCCCGATGTGGGTCTTCGACCCTCGTACCGGGGCAATCCTCGCCGCAAACGACGCCGCGCTCGGCGCGTATGGCTATGCGCGCGCCGAGCTTCTCGCTTGCTACGCCCAAGACCTCTGCCAGCTTCCGGATCCGAATCAGTGTTTCGCGACGACTCTGGAGCGGAGATCATCGCCATGGGCGGGTGCTGTGATGCAGCGCCGCCGGGACGGAGCCTCGTTCGATGCCGACATGGGGATGATTGAGACGGAGGACGCGGCTCACGTGGCCGTGATGGTCATCGTGAATCCAATTCCGATGAGGACGGAGCCTGAGCTCAACGTCGCCATCGGCGCGGGAGATCGTCCGCACGGATGAGAGGCCTGCCCGCAGATTGCGGTGCCGCCGCCGTGTTTGGGGAGCGCAGAAAGGCCCTGGCGCGTCGATTTTGCAGTCAAGCCGCGAGTCACGGGCCTACATTCAACCCGGCGTAACAGCTTAGCGGGGGTTTCCATGGTGCAGCCGGGCGATGTGAGAGATGCAAGCGACGCGGCTCACGTCGGTTCGTTCCCGATCGCGGCGGTCGGCGCGTCCGCGGGGGGGCTCGAGCCGACGGCGGAGCTATTGCGAGGCCTTGGTGCCGAGCCGCACGTCGCGACCGTGATCATCCATCATCTGGATCCCACGCATGAGAGCGGTTTGGTCGATATCCTGTCTCGGGCGACCACGATGCCGGTCGTGGCTGCAGCCGAGGGCGCCCGGGTTGAACCCAACCGTGTCTATGTGCTTCCGCCCAATGCAGGGTTGCTGATCCGCCGTGGAGTCTTGAAGCTCGTGCCGCGCTCGGAGGAGGGCGGCCTGCACCTTCCGATCGATCGGTTCTTCGAATCACTGGCGCTGGACCGCGACGGCACGGCGGTGGGGGTCGTCCTCAGCGGGAGCGGCTTCGACGGAACCGAGGGCGTCAAGGCGATCAAGCGAGAGGGTGGAATCGCCTTGGCGCAGGACGCCACCGCGCAATACGCGAGCATGCCCCAAAGCGCGATCGCTACGGGGTGCGTCGACTTCATTTTGCCGCCCGCGGGATTGGCCCGGGAGCTCCGACGCATGGGCGCACATCCGGCGTCGCCTTTGGCGCCGACGCGTGACCGGCCAGAGGCAGCCGAGTACTTGCAGATTCTCGCGGCAGTACGAGCGGCCAGCGGCATCGACTTCGCGTGCTACAAGCCAGCGACCGTCCGGCGTCGTCTGCAGCGCCGCCTCGTCATGCTCGGGTTGACTGACCTTGCGGCTTACGTTGAGCTGCTGAGACGTGAACCTGCCGAAGTCCGCGCGCTTTGCGAGGACGTCCTGATCCACGTGACTGGGTTCTTCCGTGAGTCCGCCGCGTTCGATGCGCTTCGCAAGCACGTCTTTCCCAAGGTGTGCGAGCACCGGCCTCGTGACGCCCCGATCCGCGTTTGGGTGCCGGGCTGCTCGACGGGAGAGGAGGTCTATTCGATTGCAATCTGCTTGCTCGAATTTCTCATGGAAGTGCAGAAGGACCTGCCCGTCCAGATTTTTGGAACGGACCTCAGTCCGGCAATCATCGAGAGGGCGCGCGCGGGCAGGTACCCTGAGAACATAGAGCTCGTCTTATCGCACGAGCGGCTCCAGCGCTTCTTTACGAAAAACGAGGCCGGCTACCAGATTCGACGCTACGTGCGCGACCTGTGCGTTTTTGCCCAGCACGACGTCACCCGAGATCCGCCATTTTCGGCAATGGATCTGGTCAGCTGCCGCAACTTGATGATCTATCTCGGCCCGGAGCTGCAGAATCGCGTCATCGCGCTGCTCCATTTTGCCCTGCGCGAGGGGGGGTTCTTGGCGCTCGGGAGCGCCGAGACGACCGGTACGTTCGCAGGATTCGTTGCGGTCGACGGCAAGAACAAGATCTACAAGCGCACGTCGGCCACGCCCAGGAGTGCCTTCAGCTTCGCGAATCCACAGTTGCGGTCTCATTTCGCAGCGCCCCCTACCGGCCCGACTCTGCCGCTCGAGCGCGCCATCGGGAATCGGTCCGCCGACTCGTCCGACGTCCAACGCGAAGCCGACCGCCTGGTCCTCGCGGCGTTCGGTCCGCCGGGCGTCGTGGTCGGCGACGACCTCGCCATCGTCCAGTTCCGGGGACCGACCGGACCCTTCCTCGAGCACGCGCAAGGTGCGGCGAGCCTCGATCTACTCCGTACCGTTCGCGAAGAGTTGAGGCTTCCGCTCCGACGCGCGATCGACCAAGCACGTTCCACGCGGCGACGCGCGCGGGAGGTCGGCCTCACGCTCGTCGACGGCGAGAGGTATCGCACCGTCGCGCTGGAGGTCGTGCCGTTCGCCGTCCATCCCGCAGAGCAGGGTTTCTTGCTCGTTCTCTTCGAGGACGTCACCTCCAAGGAAGCCGCGGCTGCAGCCCCCTCAGTCGCCCGCGGCTCGGATGCCGAGCAAGCCACGGAGAGTGGATTGCGCCAGGAGCTCGCGTCGACGCGTCAGTACCTCGAGTCGGTCATCGAGCAGCTCGAGGCGAGCAACGAGGAGCTCAAGGCCGCCAACGAGGAGATCGTGTCGAGCAACGAGGAGCTTCGGAGCACGAACGAGGAGCTGCAGAGCGCCAAAGAGGAGCTGCAGGCAACCAACGAGGAGCTCCGCACCCTCAATGACGAGCTGAAGGAGCGAAATATCGAGGCCACGCGATTGAGTGACGATCTCACGAACGTGCTGACCAGTGCGGAGATCCCGATTCTCATTGTCGGGCGTGACCTGCGCCTGCGGCGCTTCACGCCCTCCGCCGGCAAAGTGTTCGGGCTTCTCGCCACCGATCTCGGCCGTTCGATACGTGACGTCGGACGAATCGTCGCGCTCGCGCCAGAGCTGATGCCCCGAATCGTCGAAGTCATCGAACACTTCGCTCCGGTCGAATTGTCCGTTCAAGACGGCAGCGGCTACCGGTTCAGAGTCTGGTTGCGCCCGTACGTCACGCTCGACGGTCGGATCGATGGGATTGTGATCTCCGCGCGCGACGTCGACGCAGAGAGCAGAACCGCCGATCGCCTGGTGGCCGCCACCCGGTATGCGGAAGGCATCGTCGAGACGGTTCGCGATGGGCTCGTCGTGCTCGACCCCGACCTGCGCGTGCAGTCGGCAAACACGGCTTTCTTGGACGCATTCCGTCTCGCGTCGAAGGACGTCGTTGGCCGGAGACTCGACGAGATCGGACGCCCCGAGCTGGCCACTCCCGCTCTGCGCAGCGTTCTCGAAGGGCTGGGCCAACGCGGTACGACCGACGACTTCCGGCTGGAGCACACCGACGAAACCGGAAGCGCAAGCGTCCTCTTGATCAACGCTCGGCGTATCGAGGGCATGGGTCTCCTTTTGGTCGCCCTCCAGGACGTCACGGAGGCAGAGCGCACTCGGATTGCCCGCGCTGACTTGTCGTTTCGCGATGCACTGACCGGGGCGGCGGAGGCCATCGTGATGGTCGACCCCGCCGGGCGGGTCCTCTATGCGAACCCGGCGGCCGCGCAGGTCTTCGGCTTCGAAGGGGAAGAGCTCACCGGGATGTCGGTCGACTTGCTGTTGCCCGAGCGCCTGCGAACGATCCACGCGGGGCATCGAGCCGGTCATCCGGCGACGCCATCCGCACCGCCGGTGGGGCCCAGGCGTGATGTCGTCGGCCGGCGCAAGGACGGGTCGGAGTTTCCGATCGAGGTCGCGCTCAGCACCATGACGCGAGACGACGGTCCGGTCGTCGTGGCCTTCGTGACGGACGTCACGCAACGTCGGGAAACGGAGCGCCAAATTGCCCTGTACCAAGATCGCCTCCGTCGCATGGCGTTCGACGCGGTCTTGACCGAGCAGCGGGAGCGCCGGCGCATCGCCATCGCGCTGCACGATCGGATCGGCCAGGCGCTTGCCCTCGCTCAGATCAAGCTGACATCGGTTCGCGGGGACCTTGTCGGGGCTCCTCGCGCAGCGGTCGACGGAGCGGTCGATGTGCTCGAACGGGCCATCGCGGACCAACACACATTGATCTTCGACCTGAGCCCGCCGGTTCTCTACGATCTCGGTCTCAAGGAGGCGCTCGCTTGGCTTGCCGAAGACGTGGAGAAGCGGCACGGGGTCCATGTCGGGTTCGTCGACGACGGTTCGGAGAAGCCGCTGGACGACGCGGCCAAGGCCGTCGTCTTTCGAGCCGTCCGAGAGCTCATCATGAACGTCCTCAAGCACGCGAAGGCCGCCGCCAAAGTGTCGCTCCGGCGGGTCCACGATGAACTGGAAGTCGATGTGGTGGACGATGGGGTTGGTTTCCCCCCCGAAACTCCAGCCGACCGACCGAGTGGCGCGGGGTTCGGCCTTCTCAGCGTCCGCGAGCAGATTGCGGGGCTCGGTGGCGCGATGACGATCGAGTCCGCGCCGCGTCAAGGCACCCGCGTGAGCATCCGCGTGCCACTGCAAGTGCGTCCGTCCCCAAGTCAGAAGGCCCCTGAACAGCCGACCGGGGAGGAGGAAACGCCGTGAAGGTTCTTCTCGCCGATGATCACGAAATGATGCGCGACGGACTTCGGGCCGTGCTCGAGCGGGCCGGGGTCGAGGTGGTGGGCGATGCCGCCAACGGCCACGAGGCGATCGCGGAAGTGAGACGTGTCCGTCCCGACGTGGTCGTCATCGACATTGCGATGCCCCAGCTCAACGGCATCGATGCCACGCGGCGTCTCGGAGCGGAGCTGCCTGGCGTCAAGGTCATCGCGCTGAGCATGAACTCCGACCGGCGTTACGTGATCGCGATGCTCGAGGCGGGCGCCGCGGGCTATTTGCTGAAGAACTCGGCCTCCGACGAGCTTCTCAGCGCGCTGGACGTCGTTGCGCGCGGGCACACGTACCTGAGCCCGGCCATCGCGGGCAGCGTGGTCGATCATGCATTACGGGCGGATCCTTCGCAGGGGTCCGAGAGGCGGCTGAGTCTTCGAGAGCGGGAGGTCCTGCAGCTCATCGCGGAAGGGAAGTCTTCGAAAGAGATTGCCGTGGTCCTCCAGATCGCGGTGGCCACCGTCGAGACGCATCGACGACAGATCATGGAAAAGGTAAACCTGCGTACCATCGCGGAGCTGACCAAGTACGCGATTCGCGAGGGGCTGACTTCAGCTGAATCGTGATGCTCGTCGGGCCGTATCGAGCCGATGCCGGCGCTAGCCCCGATCACGACGACGGTTTGCCCGACCAGTCCCGGCTCGTTCGCGTCGAGGGCGAGAGGGGGCGATTGCGGTGCGCTCATCGGCGCGTCCTTTCTATATGGAGCGCAGCATCCTTGGCTGCCTCATCGGGAGTTCGCCCCTGCTCTCGCGCGACGATGTAGGCGGCGTACCATCCCGACCAGTGGTGCTTCGGGGCGGTCGCTTCGTAGGCGCCGTGGCCCCTCTCGGCCTCTCGCAGAAGCTCTGTCAGAGTCGCGGCGTCCAAGCTGAGTCCTCGTCCGGGAAGCCGCGCCTTGATCTCCTGAAGCAGCCACCCGTTGCCGTCTGGATCACGGAATGACGCCCATGAGCCGTACGAGCGCCTTTCGGGGTCCGGGCCCGGCAAGCGCGGTCCTCGGACGGCGCCGTAATGGAACACATCACTCACGTCGATCCCGCGGCCGATGAGCGCTGCGCGTGCCGCCTCGATGTCGGACACTACGAGATACAGACCCTGAACTGAACCCGGCGCTGCCGTTGTGATTCCCGTGCCGAACTGGATGGAGCACGGTGACCCGGGAGGCGTCAGCTGCACCACCCGCCAGTCTGCACCGTTCGAGAAATCGGCGTCCGACCGCCACCCCAAGCGCTCGTAGAAGCGTTTGGCGCGATCGACGTCGGACACGGGAATGGTGGCGACCTCGAGTTTCGTGTCGACCATTCCAGGGCTCGGGATCTGCGTTGGTTGTTGACTGCGCATCTGCGTGCCGCTCATCGTGGCCTCCGTGGGCTTGTCGGGATGGCGTCAGGGGGGCGCTCGGCCGCCGCTCTGTGCCACTGGAAGTTCTGGTCGGTGTCGACCTCGCCTCGCGTTCTGGAAGCAAACCCGAGGCCGGCGAGCACGTTTGCGTCTGGGTCACCAGGCCGGTCTCGTCTTGGCCTGCTGTTTGCGCGTGTTAGTGCGCAGTTAGCGAGGGCAGAATGACCATCTACGCTATTTATGCCTCGGTTTTGGCGTTGCTCATCGGCGTGGTCGCGGGGCTTCGCACGCTGACGCCATTGGCAGCAGTGAGCTGGGCGGCCCACCTCGGGGCGCTGAAGCTCGAGGGCACGTGGCTCGGCTTTCTGGGCACCGCAGTTGCGCTGTGGATTCTCAGCATTGCCGCGATCGCAGAGCTCGTGATCGATCAGTTGCCCATTATCCCGAGCCGGAAGACGCCGCTGCAGTTCGGGGCGCGTATGGCGAGCCGAGCGGTGTGCGGCGCCTCCATCGCGACGGCTGCGGAGTCGTGGACCATCGGGGCAGCAGCCGGTGTCGTCGGGGCGATCCTTGGAACAATGGGCGGCTCCGGCGTGAGGAGCAGGCTTGCGCAGGTCTTCCGAAGGGATCGATCGGCCGCGTTCCTCGAAGATGCCGTCGCGATCGCGGGTGCCGTCCTCATCGTCGGTGTGTTCGCATGAAGCGCTTCGATGCGATCATCATCGGGGCCGGACAAGCCGGGCCGCCCCTCACCAGACGCCTTGCCGCGGCAGGGCAAACCGTCGCGATCGTCGAGCGAAAGCTCTTCGGCGGCACGTGCGTGAACACAGGGTGCATACCGACCAAAACGCTCGTCGCAAGCGCGCGGGCCGCTTACGTCGCTCGGCGAGCCGCCTCCTACGGCGTCACCGGTCCGGGGCCGGTTGGCTTCGACCTGCCGCGCGCGAAGGCGCGGGCTGACGCCGTCTCCACCGAAGCGCGTCGTGGGGTCGAGTCGTCTCTCAAGGAGTTGGACCGTTGCACGGTCATCGAAGGTCACGCGCGCTTCGCGTCGCCCGATACGGTTGAAGTGGATGACCAGACCCTCGAGGCAGAGCGCATCTTCATCAACGTGGGTGGGCGCGCCAGCATCCCCCAGATTCCCGGGGTCCGCGACGTTGCGTGCCTCACCAACTCTTCGATTCTGGCACTCGAATCGTTGCCTCGCCACCTCCTCATCATCGGGGGAGGACCCGTCGGTCTCGAGTTCGCCCAGATGTACCGGCGTTTCGGGAGCGACGTTACTGTCATCGAGATGGGACCGCGGCTGCTCGGCCGCGAAGATGAGGACGTGTCGACCGCCGTGAAAGGCGTACTCGAGCGCGAGGGCGTCCAGGTTCGCGTCGGTGCCGAGTGCATCTCGCTCCGGCCCGACCGCCAAGGTGTGACCGTTCGCCTGGAGTGCGAGACGGGCGACCGAGCCGTAACCGGCTCGCACGTCTTGCTTGCAACCGGGAGACGCCCGAACACCGACGACCTCCATCTCGACCGGGCCGGCGTAGCCGTCGATGCGCGGGGATACATCGGTGTCGACGACTTCCTGCGAACGAACGTGAAGGGAATATGGGCTCTCGGCGAGTGCAATGGACGAGGGGCATTTACGCACACCGCGTACAACGACTACGAGATCGTGGCCGCGAACCTGCTCGAGGACGACCATCGAAAGGTGAGCGATCGCATCGAGGCGTACGCTATCTACATCGATCCACCGCTCGGACGGGCGGGCCTGACCGAGCGCGAGGCGCGCAAGAGCGGCCGCGCCATCCTCCTCGGCGAAAGGCCGATGAGTCACGTCGGGCGGGCGGTCGAAAAGGACGAGACGCAGGGTTTCATGAAGGTAATTGTCGACGCGGAGACCAAGAAGATCGCTGGCGCTGCCATCCTCGGCACGGGAGGCGACGAAGCAATTCATGGGATCCTCTACGCCATATACGCGGGGGCGACGTCGGCGACCCTCGCGCGAAGCGTGGGCATCCACCCGACCGTATCCGAGCTCGTCCCGACCCTATTCGGCGAGCTGCGACCGCTGACCTAGCTCGCATTTCGGCTTCGGGGTGCATCTCGCCGTGATCCGGGGCCTCGACGCGGAGGATGCCCATCACGGTTGGGTCGGGGGTCAGGCGGGTGCCAAGTGCATGCGGTAGAACGCCGATCACCTGCCCCGCAACGAGTTGGTCACTGCGCGGTGATCGCCGACGGATGCTTCGGCTGATAGACGCCGAGCTTTCCCCCGCCGGGCAGCGTCACTCGCGTGATCGAGCCCCAGCGTTGCTCCTCGACCGGCGAGCACTCGATGCGCTGTTTCTTCATCTCGTCAATGAGCACGCAAAAGTCGTCGCACATGAGGTAGACCTCGTGCACGTCGTTTTCATCGGACGGGTGCACCGCGATCTCTGCGGGAGGCAGGGCGAGGATCAGCCACCCGTGCCCGGCGTCCGCGAAGGGATACTTGAGCACGTCGCGGAAGAACGCGCGGTCCGCCTCGGCGTCCTTGCTGTGGATGATGACGTGGGCTCCGTGGATCATGACGCCGCAAAATTACATCAGGGCCCTGCTCGTTGCACGTCAGGGGGCACCTCACAGCGGCTGATCCGAGCCCCGCAACGCGACGAGCGTCTACCGGATAAGCGACGAATCGGTGCGGGCCGGACCCAGGACTCCAATGGCGTCGATGGTTCCTTGTATGTCGTCGGGCGTGATGACGATCGGCAGCGCCCCGTTCGTCCTCCGGACGATCACCGCCTGTCCCCTGCGCGTGGCGAACAGCATGAACCGGCCAATCGCCTTGCTCGAGAACAGTCCGTAGTTGCTGAAGAAGCCGCCGACGCCGAAGACGCGCACGGCCCTTCCGATGGTCGACAGAGGATCCGCGCTTTCCACTTCGGAGAGCGCAATGCGCTGCGAACGCCACGCTCGCCGCTCGATGCGGAGCTCGTCGTTTTCGACCACGGCTTCGCGCGGCGCCATCGCCCATGCGACCACGAGGACGCAGCCGACGAGGGCGAGCGCACCGATGCCGACCGCTGCGCCCGCCCGGACAGCTCCCACGAAGCCCACGACGACGACCCCGCTCAGGAGCAGCGTCGCCGTGCGATACGTAGTGTCCAGGGACAGTCGACTTCGAAAGGTCATGGGCAAAGGGCAGTTGGGGAGCGGGCGCCGGCTCTTTGGCGCTCATGCCGTTGGAAGTATCTCAGGGCGAAAACCATCTCCACGTCGAAGACGAGCACCGAACTGCACGACGGCTTCTCCGTGGGCGGCACAAATCGAATCCAAGGATGCCATGCGCAACGACGAGACGCGTGCCCCTCTCGGGTGGTAATGTAGGGGTCGCGGATTCAGAGCAATAGCGCAACCGGGTCTCCGGGTGGTTGCCGGAGTGCTGGCGGGAGGGCGTTCGGAACGATGCGGCCGGTTGGTCTTCTCCTCACCCTCGCTTCCACGATGCTCGCCACCGCTTGCGGGAGCGGCAGCGGCTCGAGCGGTGACTCCGGGCCCCCCAGCTCGGGATCGAGCGGTTCCGACGGTGACGGTTCGAGCGCGAAAAGATCGAGCCGCGGTGGCTCGGGCACTGGGGGTGGCGGCAGCGAGGGGGGCAGCGGTTCGGGCTCCGATTCTGGCGGCTCGACGAGCGACGACGGCCCGGGCGGCCCCATGCTGGACAACGGGCTGACCAATTGCGGGGTCGCCGGCGAGCCATGCTCCGCCAGCCTGACGGTGACCGGTGGGACGTTTGACCGCACGTACACGAACGACGGGACTGGAGCGACGGGTCTTGCCGATCCGGCCACGGTCGGCACGTTCCGCCTCGACAAATACTTGGTGACCGTGGGGCGCTTCCGTCAGTTCGTGGCGGCCTGGAACGGGGGAGCAGGGTACGCGCCACCTCCGGGCTCCGGCAAGCACGCGCACCTGAACGGGGGCACGGGTCTGAATGCGACGGCGGGGGGGTACGAGCCCGGGTGGGTGGAGGCGGACGAGGGCAACATCGCTCCGACTGACGCCAATCTGGCATGCGGCGGCGTTTCGTCGACGTGGACGCCGTCAGTCTGGACGCGCGAGAACCTGCCAATCAACTGCGTCAACTGGTGGGAGGCGTATGCGTTTTGCATCTGGGACGGCGGGTTTCTCCCGAGCGAGGCGGAATGGGAGTACGCGGCGGCGGGCGGCAGTCAGCAGCTCGAGTACCCTTGGGGGGCGACCGATCCGGCGGGAAGCAACCAATATGCGATCTACGGCGGCAACTACACGGCCGATGCAACGGACATCGCGCCGGTAGGAACCGCGATGCTCGGAGCGGGAGTGTGGGGCCAGCTCGATCTGGCAGGCGAGTTGTGGGAATGGAACCTGGACTTTTATGCGCCTTATGGCGACTGCGCCGATTGCGCCAACGTTACGGCAGGTTCCACGCGGGCGATCCGCGGCGGAGACTTCGGGAATTACGCGTCGGCGATGGTCCCTTCGTTTCGTGACCGCAGCGTTCCGGCGAGCCGCGCCATCAACGTCGGCTTCCGCTGCGCGCGAAAGGCATCGTGAGAGTCGGCGCATCGTGCCCCCTTGCACCCGCAGCGCCGGCCCCTTTCCCGCTGGAGGCGGCGGTGTCGAATCAACATGCGATCGCGGCGCTCGCGCGGTGGGGACGCCCTACCGACGAGCGCGAGGTGGGCGAGGGGCCGAGACGCCCTGATGCCCGCGTGGGGAGGGGGGGACCATAAACGGAACATCCATACGCGATGACCACACGAACTTCGTGTCGACGTGACGACCGTCAACGTTGTACCGTCAGCCGCGGACCAGCGGCCGTGCAAGACCCTTACCGAGACTCGCCTGCTACCCCTCTCGAGACGACGAACGAGGGGCCAGCGTAGCCTTCGTCTTCGTACTCGTGCTTTTGGGAGCGCTCGCCTCGTATGTCGCGCCGCGAGACCGCTCGGACACCCTTGAGCCTCGCGGGCATGCTGCCCACTGCGGTTCGGCTCACGGGCCCATTGCGGTGCACCCGTAAATTGCCCTCCACGAGGCGGGCCAGGAGTCTTCAATGATCCAGCGGCTCGTCGCATTCGCGGTGCGTGTCCCGTTCATCATCCTCGCCACGGCCGCACTCGTCGTCATCGCAGGACTTTTTGCTTACGGCCGACTGAACATCGAGGCGTATCCGAACCCGGTACCTCCGATGGTCGAGATCGTGACACAGCCGGAAGGCTGGAGCGCGGAGGAAGTCGAGCGCTACGTCACGGTGCCTCTCGAAATTGGCTTCGCGGGGATGCCGGGCCTCGACCACATTCGGTCGCAGTCGCTGTTCGGTCTGAGCGACATCAAGTGCTACTTCACATGGGCCATCGGCTATCGGGAGGCACGGCAAGAAGTAGTCAACCGCATACAGTTCGTTCAGTTGCCGGCTGCGCTGCAGCCGAGTCTTTCGCCGTGGAACGCCATCGGCGAAGTATTTCGGTACCGGGTCGTCGGCAAGGGTTACTCCGTACGCGACCTCAAGACAGTCGAGGACTGGATCCTCGAGCGACAGTTCAAACAGGTTCCGGGCGTCATCGACGTGGTCAGCTTCGGCGGAGAGTCGAAGCAGTATCACGTCGACGTGGACCCGTATCGGATGCGAGCACACCGTGTGCAGCTCGACCAGCTATTTCACAGCATCCAGACAGCCAACGTGAACGTCGGCGGCCAACGACTCGTCATGGGCGAGCAGGCATACGCCGTGCGGGGCGTGGGGCTCATCAAGGACGTACACGACATCGAAGACGTCGTTATCAGTGAGCATGGCGGTGTTCCCGTTCGGGTCAAAGACATCGCGATCGCCGAAGTCGGCTCCGCGCCTCGGCTCGGGATTGTCGGCCAGGACCAAGACGACGACATCGTTCAAGGCGTGGTGCTGATGCGTTACGGAGGAGAGACCGTCACGACGCTGAAGGGAATCCACCAGCGCGTCGATCTAATCAGAAACAACAATGTGCTGCCGCCGGGCGTGACGATCGAGACCTACTACGATCGTGGAAGCCTGGTTGCCCTGACGACGCACACGGTGTTCGAAAACCTGGCCGTGGGGATGACGCTCGTCTCAATCGTGCTCTTCCTGTTTCTCGGTCACGCTCGCGCCGCGCTGATCACCGCGGTGAACATTCCCATAGCGCTTCTCGTCGCGTTCAGTGGGATGGTCGCGACGGGAACGAGCGCCAACCTTATCTCCTTGGGAGCGATCGACTTCGGCATCGTTGTGGACTCGACCGTCATCATGATGGAAAACATTTTTCGACACCTCGGTCCGCACGGAAAAGGAAACGTCATGTCCGAGCGCATTCTCGGCGCGGCGCGGGAGGTGGCGACTCCGATGACGTTTGCGGCGACGATCATTGCGGCAGCGTTCATTCCGCTATTCACGATGACAGGCGTGGCGGGCGTCATCTTTACGCCGCTCGCGACGACCTACGCTTTTGCCATCGGTGGCGCCATGACCATGGCGCTGACGTTGACACCGGTGCTCGCCTCGAAGTTCATTTCAGTCCAGACGGCCGAGAAAGATCCGTTCGTGATGCGGTTCATGTATCGGCTGTACAAGCCGCTCTTTCGCTGGACACTGGCCAATCCAGGCAAGGCGATCGCCATAGGCACGATTGCAGTTGTGGCAGGTTTGTCGACGTTCCCATTTCTCGGCAGCGAGTTCATGCCCAAGCTCGAGGAGGGTAACTTCTGGATCCGGGCGACGCTGCCCACGTCGATTTCCCTGGAGCAGTCATCCAAATACGTGGGCCTGATGCGATCCATCTTGCGCGGGTGCCCGCCCGCGCCCCAGCCTTGCACCGAAGAGCAGCGAAAGACACCCGAGGTCATCACGGTCGTTTCGCAGCTGGGGAGACCGGACGACGGGACTGACGTCGCCGGCTTTCAGAACATCGAGCTCTTCGCGCCCCTCAAGCCATTCGGGGAGTGGCCCAGGGGCATGACCAAGGAGAAGCTGACCGAAGAGCTTTCCCACGAGCTCTCGCAGGCGTTTCCGGACGTCGTCTTCAACTTTTCGCAGATGATCAGCGACAACGTCGAAGAGGCGGTCAGTGGGGTCAAAGGCGAGAATTCGATCAAGGTGTTTGGGCCGGAGATCAAGGACAACGAGGAGCACGCCCAACGCATTCTGGAGACACTCTCTTCGGTGCGCGGGATTCAAGACCTCGGCGCGTTCAATTCGATGGGCCAGCCCATCGTGAAGATCACCCCGGACCGGCGCGCGTGCGCGCGGTACGGCCTCAACACCGGCGACGTCGAAGCAGTGGTCCAGGCGGCCATCGGCGGACAAGCCGTTACGCAGGTCTACGAGGGAGAAAAGCGGTTCGACCTCGTCGTCCGCTGGATGGCGCCCTACCGATCGGGACTCGAGGCCATCCGGGAGATCACGGTGACCGCGCTGGACGGCGAGACGATTCCGATCGGCCAGATTTCGGACATTCGCGTCGAGGACGGTCCGAGCGTGGTTTATCGCGAGGACGGGCAGCGCTACGCGCCGGTGAAGTTCTCGGTGCGCGGGCGAGACCTCGGCAGCACGATCGCCGAGGCTCAGAAGGCAGTCTTCGCCCAGGTCAAACTGCCCTATGACACCCACCTCGAGTGGGGCGGCGAGATCAATCAACTGCAGGAGGCACTCCAGCGCCTCGCGGTCGTCGTGCCGTTGACCTTGGTTCTCATCGCCTTTCTGGTCTATGGCGCCACCCGACACTGGCTGGACACCCTGATCGTATTTGCGAACATTCCAGTGGCTTGTGCCGGGGGACTCCTGGCGCTCTTCGTCACCGGCGTGCACTTCTCGGTGTCCGCCGCTATGGGCTTCATCTCGATCTTCGGCATCGCCACGCAAGACGCGATCCTCGTCGTGACCTACTTTAGGCGTCTGCGTCAGACCGAGGGGCTCAGCGTCGAGGACGCGGCGCAGGAGGCTGCGATCAAACGGCTGCGACCCGTGCTGATGACCACTTTCGTCTCGACCGGCCTCTTGCCGGCCGCGATCTCGACCGGTATCGGCTCGCAGACGCAAAGGCCGCTCGCGATCGTGGTCATCGGAGGGTGCCTCATCCTCGCTGTCGTCGCTCGCGTGCTCCAACCGCCGATCTTGCTCGTCGCACACCGTTGGCTCGAGCGAGGGCCTTGACCAGCGCGAGCTGCGCGCCGTGCGGCTCTCGGCCTATCCGCGCATCGCCGCGCGAGCACCGTCCCGCGGGCACCCCGAAGGATGCGGACCGCCTCCAATTCGCTCTCGATCGCGGTCCAGACGTTCGCGGTCGCCTTCGCGGCTGGCCGCGCGTCGAGGCTATCTCCCCTCGAATCGCGGCTCGCGCTTCTGCGTCCAGGCCGCCACGCCCTCCATGAAGTCGGCGCTATGCAACAGCTTGAGCTGCTCCTCCCGCTCCCGCCGGAGCGCGTCTTCGATGCTGCCCCAACTGGCGTACATCGCTCGCTTGATGGCCGCGTACGCGAGCGGCGGCCCGGCTTCGATCTGCCGCGCGACCCCCAGCGTTGCGTCGCGCAAGGCGTCGGGCTCGACGACTCTTGCGACGACCCCCAGTCGATGCAGCTCCGATGCCGTGACCTTTTCTGCGAGCAGGATCATGTGCATCGCACGCGCCGTTCCCAGTAGCCTGGGAAGCCAAAACGTGCCACCCCCGTCGGGCATGAGGCCGATATGGACGAACTTCTCTTGCGCATAAGCACGCGTGGACGCGACCCGCAAGTCGCAAGCGAATGCCAGGTCTGCGCCGAAGCCCACAGCGGCGCCGTCCATCATGGCCACCGTTGGCTTCGCGCTACGAACGACGGCCTTAATCAGCCCGTGAAAATCGTCCAAGTAGCCGTCCAAGTGGTCCATCATCTGGGGGTCGTCTGCGATGTTCTGCCGCAGGTCGGCTCCCGCGCAGAAATGCTCGCCGGCTCCGGCAATGACGATGCAGCGAACCGCCGTGTCCCCCGACGCCGAGCTCAGTGCATCGGCCATCTCACGGAGGACGGGGCGCGTCAGCGCATTGCGCGACTGGGGGCGGTCAATGGTGACCACGCGCGTGGCGCCGATCGTCTCGAGCAGAACGGCTTCGCCCATGCCCCCCTCCCTCACCCCGCCTCGCGTGTGGGGCGGGCGTAGAAGTCCGAAGCCAGGTAGGCCTTGACCGCCCGGTGGACGAGGATCTTCACCACGGCGCCGAGCGGCACCGCGAGCAGAACCCCCAAGAAGCCGAACAGCGTTCCCGCGGCCATCATCGTCAGGAGCACCTCGAGCGGCGCGAGCCCGACCGAGCGGCCGACGATGCGCGGAGTGACCACAAGACCGTCGACGATCTGCACGATCAGCATGACCGCGACCACGGCGAGGAGCCGCCCGGGTCCCTGCCAGTCGAGCGCCGCCATGGCGGTGGCAAGCAAGAGCCCGCAGCCGAAGCCGATGTACGGTACGAACGCGAGCATTCCCGTGAGCACCCCGATCGGAACCGCCAGGCGAATATCGACGAATCGCAGGCCGCTCGCGTAGAGCGCTCCCAAAACGATGTTCGCCGTGAGCTGCCCGCGCACGTACCCACCCAGGGTACGGTGGATTTGCCGGGCGACGTCGGCCGCCTGCGGATACCACCGGCACGGTACGAGCTGGCCCGTGCGTTTGACGATGCGGTCGAAGTCGATGAGCAAGTACAGCGCGAAAACCGGGACGATGAGCGCGCTGAGCCCGACGGCGAGGTAGCTCAGGGTCCCGAAGAGAGCGACGCTGGCCGCGGTCACCAGGTCCGGAAACTGCGCCTGAAGCTTGTCGCGCACTTGCGTGCCCAGCTCACCCATCGTGTGGGGGGGCCTGAAGTGGAAGGTCTGCCACAGCCACGGCTCCACCCGCTGCTCCAGCCCCTTGAACTGCCCGGGCATTTCCGTCGCCGCGGCTTGGAGCTCGTCGAAGAACATCGGTATCGCAAACACCAGCACCAGCGCGAACAGGCCGGCGATCGCGAGCATGACGATCGGAGCGGCCAATGTGCGGGGGATCTTGCGCGACTCGAGCCAGTCGACGAACGGGTCGAGCGCGTAGGCCAGCAAGAACGCGAAGAATAGCGGAACGAGGACGCCGCGGAGCACGTACCCGAACGCGGCGACGCCGGTGACCATGGCCAGGACCACGCCGCGGCGAAAATCGGGGGTGGTGCCCATCGGCGCCGATGGTGGAGGAGCGGCGGTCGACATTCGCCCGAGTCAATGTAGCCTGCCGTGACGGATGGCTGAAGGAAACCGTGACAAAGGCGAGCCACATGGAGCGCCGGTAGCGTTCGACGAGGACACGCCGCGCCCGGTGCCTCCTGTCGCGAACCAAGACGGGGCGACGATCGTCCGCCTCGTGGGAGTGATGCGCCGGCTGCTCGCCCCCGACGGCTGCCCGTGGGACAGGGAGCAATCCTTCGAGACGCTCCGAAAGTACGTGCTTGAGGAGGCGTGCGAAGTGATCGACGCGATCGACTCGGGCGATCGTACGGCGCTGCGCGAGGAGCTCGGCGACTTGCTCCTTCAGGTCGTCTTTCAAGCCGAGCTCGCGCGCTGCGAAGCGGCCTTCGGCATCGATGACGTCGTCGCGGGAATCGTCGACAAGCTCGTCAACCGGCACCCGCACGTGTTCGGCGATGTGGAGGCGCGCGACGCGGATGAGGTGCTTCGCAATTGGGAGAAGCTCAAGGCCCGCGAGAAGGGAGAGCGCGGCATTCTCGCCGGGGTGCCGCGCAGCATGCCGGCCCTGACGCGCGCGCAGCGCATCGGCGAAAAAGTGTCGCGGGTCGGGTTCGACTGGCAGGACCGGTCTGGATCCAGAGCGAAAGTGGCGGAGGAGTTGGGCGAGCTCGACGAGGCGATCGAGCTCGGAAAGCAGGACGACGTCGAGGAAGAGATGGGGGACGTTCTCTTCGCGCTCGTCAACCTGGCGCGGCATCTCAGCGTGGACGCGGAGGGCGCCCTGCGTCGCACGATCGACAAATTCACGACGCGCTTCGCACACGTCGAACGACGGGCGCGCGAGGAGCACGGCGGCTGGGGCGATGCGGGCGGCGGGGAAAGGCACATCCCGCTCGAGGTGCTCGATCGGTATTGGGAAGAGGCCAAACGGAAAGGGTAGCGTTGCGTGAGTCCGCTACTTCCCTTACGTTTCGCGCGCCTGCCGTGACCTCGTTCGCCGAGCGCCCGCCCGAATCGATTCCGCCGCTCGCGCGCGTGCCTGAAGAGTGGGCGAAGTTGCTCTCCGCTCTGGGCGGTCGATCGTTCCACGCTCGACAGCTCTTTCGCTGGATGCACGCTCGCGGCGTGTTGGAGCTCGATCGAATGAGCGATCTGCCCAAGGAGCTTCGCGCGGGGCTCGCCGGCCTGGAGATGAATCGCACCGCGCAGCTGGCCGACGAGCGTCGCTCGGCGGACGACACGCGCAAGCTCCTAGTCCGGATGCGCGACGGCGCGACCGTCGAGACCGTGCTCATACCGGGGGTCTCGGGCGCAAAGAGCTCGCTCCCGTCGCCCGTGGATCCGATCGAGCAAGACGCGGACGCGGCGGCGGCGGCGGATGACGACGACGATCCCACCGACGTCGCCCCGCTGGGTGCCGACACGCCCATCAGGGTCACCCAATGCGTCTCCTCTCAGGTCGGTTGCGCCATGGGGTGCGTCTTTTGCGCGAGCGGCGTGGCAGGGCTCAAGCGGCACCTCGGAGCCGACGAGATCATCGCGCAGGTCATCGTCGGCCGGGCACGCCTCGACCCCAACGAACGCCTGCGCAACGTGGTCTTCATGGGAATGGGCGAACCGCTGCACAACTACGACGCGACCGCGCGCGCCCTGCGCCTGCTCACCCACGCCGAGGGGGTCGCTCTGTCCGCACGGCGCGTGACCGTCTCGACGAGCGGTCTCGTGCCCGAGATCGCTCGACTGGGGGCCGACTTCGCCGGCAACATCGGTCTCGCCGTGTCCCTGCACGCGGCCGACGACGAAACCCGGTCGCGGCTGATGCCCATCAACCGGAAGTATCCGCTGGCGTTGCTCATGAACGCCCTCCGCGCGTACCCACTGCCGCGGCGACGCCGCATCACGATCGAGTACACGCTCGTCGAGGGGCGGAACGACACCGCGAGGGACGCGAAGGCGCTATCCGCGCTCTTGCGCGGTATCCCCGTCAAAGTCAATCTCATCCCGATGAACCCCATCGCCGCCAGTAGTCTTGGGCCACCCGTCTTCCGCGGCGTGCTCGAATTCCAAAAGATCCTCTGCGATGCCGGCTACTCGTGCTTCATCCGCCGCCGGCGCGGCGACGACGTGAGCGCTGCCTGCGGGCAGCTGGCTTTGCTTGGAGCGAGGCCGAAGGTACGGGTGAACCGCGGGTGAGGGCGATCCTGCGCATCCTTTCGTCGATTTTCTGGCTCACGTTTCCCGTGGGCGCGGCCGCCGCGGAAGACAGCTCTCCGGCTTCGCACAAGTCCGGTTCGGTCGACGTCTTTGCGACCGCCTTCGTGGGCGATGGCCTCCGCTTCAACAACCCGTTCCGGCTGGCGCACGTGCTCGGCCACAGCGCGCAGTCGCTCTCGCGAACCGCGAGCTACACGGACGTCGGCGCTGCGTTTGTGGTCGGCGATCCGACGCACGGCGCAAGCGGCCTGGCGCTCCGGGCGTCGGTGGCCCTCGAGGGCGTGCCGCAGGCCGTGCTCGCGCCCTCCTACCTCTTCTTCCAGCGCTTCCGCGACTGGGCTGCCTATGGGCGCGCGGGGGTGGCGATGATCCTGTCGCCCGACACGACGTGGGGCTTCGAAGGGGCGGCGGGCGGCATATGGTTTGCGCGCGCCGGGATCGGCGTGGTCGCCGAGCTGGTCGGTGACGTGTTTTACGGGGCAGGCACGCGGGAGGCGGGCCAACCGACGTATCCGGTGCTGAGCGGGCAGGGGGGGCTCTGGCTCTCCTGGGAAGCGCTTCCATGAGCATCCGGCGATGTGAGCTGGCCCTGGCGGGCGCTCTCGCGCTCGTCTTCGGCGCCGGGCCCACGGTCGGGGACATCGGCTCGTGCGGTCAGGCGGTGACGGACCTCGACCCGCAGAGCTTCGCCGCCGCAAGAAAAAACGTCGACTGCCAGCGATGCTCCGAATGCGGGCTGACCGACCAGACCTGCCGCAACGCGTGTGACCCGGCCGCGCCGGGCACCGCAGGATGGCCGCTCACGTGCCGCCCTCTCCAGCACGACGGCGAAGTCTGCCTGCGAGCGCTTCAAGCCGCGAGCTGCCGGGAGTACGCCAGGTACGTGGACGACGCGGCGCCGACGTCGCCGACGGAGTGTGATTTCTGTCATGTCATCCCGGAAGCGGGGATCGTGGCCAGCGATCCATGAACGTCGGAAGCGCACTCGCGCTCTTGTGTCTTGCCTGCGCGGGGTGCGCCGTGACCAAGCAGATGGCCGCGGCGACCGACGACTTCACCGACTACCGCGCCTTCCGCGAGGCAGCGCAGGAGGGTACGCGTCTCGCGCGCGCACAAGCGTACGTCGCGCGCCATCCGCATGGTGCGTGGGCCGACGAAGTGCGCAGAACCTTCCAGGCCGAGGAGGCGGAATGGTTCGAGGCCGCGAAGACGTCGCGCACGACGACGCGCGACTACATCGTCGACCTCCCCCACGGCCCGCACATCGAGGCTGCGCGCGCTCTTCTGAGCCTTTACGACGAGCCGGAGCAGGACCTCGACATGCTCGAGCTGCTAGCCGAAGCTCGCCGCAGCGCCGCGTATCTGGAGATCCAATCGGAGCGGCGCCGACGGGTCAGCGAGCTGGTGCTCGAGGAGCTCGGGGCGCTCCTGGACCCGGCCACCCCAGGCGCGACGCTCGCGGATCTGCCCGACGCGCTGCTGGCCGTCTTGCGCGGCCCCCACCCGCGCACGTGGGGCAAGAGTGCTCCGACCGCCATCCGTGAAGACGAGCTCTATTTCGGGCTGCCCACGCCGACGGAAGTCGAGGCGCGCGTGGTCAAGATCACGCTGCGCGTCGCCGTCGAGGGCGGACGCGTCGCTGGAGGCCGGATCGAGGGGGAAGACCTCTTCGTTCGCTGGGCCGAGGCTAATGAAATCCGTGTGCTCGACGCGACCGCCTCGTCCGATCGGGCCGCAGCGGCGAACGACGTTGCAGATGTGCTGGCCGGCGCGCTGGAGGCGCGGCTCCCTGCGTCGCGCTGCGCCGTTCGACCCAGTACGGGAGAGCTGCTCGCGCGCGCGTGCGACGGCTGGCACGCGTCCGTGCGCATGGGAGCGCGGGCGGGGGACAAGGACATTATCGCCGTCAGCCGTGCGCGGTCTGCGGGAATGCGATAGACGTCCTAGCCCGGTCTTCATGATCCCGTACATCCACGTCCCCGATATGCACATCGGGCCGCTGCCGCTGCACCCGTTCGGAATCCTCGTGGCGACCGGCGTCCTCGTCGGCAGCTCCGTGGCCACGCGGCGGGCGCGGACGCTCGGCTACGACATCGAGAAGCTCAACTCGTTTGTAACCTGGATGCTGGTCTCCGGATTCGTGCTCTCGCACGTCCTCGACTCGCTTTTTTACCACTGGGACGACGTGGTCAAGCGCCCGTGGTCGCTCGCGATGCCCTGGGAGGGTCTCAGCTCGTTCGGCGGCTTCGTCGGCGCGCTGGTCGGCATCGTCCTGTGGAGATACCTCGTGATCGAAGGCGGGCGTCTCCGGACGCGCGCTCGCCCGCAATCCATCTTGCCGTTCGCCGACCTCGTGCTCTCCGCGTTTCCGATCGGGTGGATGTTCGGTCGCGCCGGGTGCGCGACGGTGCACGACCACCCGGGGGCCCGCACGACGGCAGACACGCTGCTCGCCGTGGCCTATCCACTCCGGCCCGGGGAAGGGACGGTGACCAAATTCGGCTTCATCGAGTTCGTCCACGGCCACGATCCGCGGTTCGACCTCGGGCTTCTCGAGCTCATGTTCACCGTGATCGTCGCGGCGTGCTTCGCGCTGACGTGGCGTCGTCGGCTGCCCGTGGGCACCTACGTGGTCGCGTCCGCGCTTGCCTACGCACCGGTGCGTTTCGCCATGGACTTCTTGCGCGTTCCGGCCACCGATGGGGGCGACACCCGTTATGCCGACCTTACGCCGGCGCAGTGGGGTTGCTTCGCGCTGTTCGTCTACGGCCTCGCCATGATCGGGTACATGTGGCGGCTGCGGGTTCGCGGGATCGATCTGGCGGAGGGAGCGAGAGAGTCATCGGCCGAGGCCGCGCCTCCGCCCCTCGCGGGGCTGCACTCCGGTTGACACCCGCGCCCGAGCGGCAGTCGGGCGGAGGTCAGGAGTATCGGGCCAATATCCGCAACACGTCGTCGGGCAAGGGTCGCGACCGCATTTCGTTCAGGTCCGTGAGCGCCACGATGTGACGGAGGGTCGCGATATGGTCGCCATCCGACGGGCGCTCGAGTTCGAAGCGCAGCGCGCACGAGCTGGTGCCGATACGCTCCACGACCGTCGAGATGCGCACTTCGTCACCGAATCGAACCGGGGCAGCGAAGTCCGCTTCCGCGTGGACAGCCGGCAAGCCTAGACGGCGCGTCATGACCAGCGCCGCATAACCGCCGTCGACGGAGGCCAGCATGGCGGCCATCGCTTCGTGGCACCACGAAAAAAAGTGCGCAAAGTACACGACGCCGGCCGCGTCCACTTCGTCGAGGCGGACGCGGTGTACCGACACGAAGGGAACGCTCACGCCTGCAGGTCCTCGCCGAGGGACACGACGGTCTCAAGGCGCAGGGCCGCGCGCACGGCGTACGCCGCGTGGTCAATCTCGAGCGCAAGCGCCCCGACGATCGCCCGGGCGGTTGTCGCGTCGCGAAGGCTGTCGGCGACATCCTTCGGAAGGGAGAACTTCAAGTAGTGCACGGCGCTCGTACGATCCGTCCCGGGCCCGTCGGCAAGCAGCTCGTTCGACCGCGCCAATAGACGCCTGGCTCCGGCCACCAGCCAGACGTGCCTCGAAAGCCCTCTTGCCGCCGTCAGGAAAGCGTCACGCTCGGACTTGTCGGCGATCTCGATCATCAGCGTGCACGACAGCTCGTCGCTGCCGGGAACCAGTTCGTTATACGTGTCGATCTCGTGCTGGACGGCCGCGGGGCGCGTGATGCGCTCGGTCCTCAGCATCTCTTGAATTTGCAAGAGCACCGTATCGCGGTTCTCGAAGAGGGCGGTTGCCTTGGGGCCGACGGCGACGCGCCGCCATTTCTTCTCGGCCATGACCCGACCACGGAAGCTCTCTCTGACGACCTCGTAGTCCGCCAAACCCAGGATCTCGCTGCGATCGATCGGCTTCATGGGTCACATCTCCGGCGCCACGCCGTACGCTTCGGCCAGCGCTTCGATCGGATGGAGGGGCGCTCGCTCGTTTTCGGCCAGAATGCGCCGCCCGGACAGCGCACAATCCGTGACGACCACCGCTGGCTCCGCCGCGTCGATGCCGCGTACGAGCTTCTGCGCGTAGCGCCTTCCCTGCTCGTAGTGCTGCGCCTTCATTCCCCACGTGCCATCGACAGCCGAGCACTGCTCGACGACGTCGATCTCCGTATCGGGAAGCTCACCGAGCACGCGCGCCCCCGGATATCCGATCTTCTGCGCGCGAAGGTGGCATGATGCGTGGTACGCGACGCGACCGAGGCCCTTGACGAAGTCGCGCGAGAGCGTCTTGTCGCGACGCCTGCGCTCGAGCAGCTCCATCACGTCGACCGTGGCCTCGGCGACCCGGCGGGCGTCGGCGCTTCCGTCGAGCGCGGCCCATTCCTTCTTCGCCATGTATCCGCAGGTCGGCTGCAGGCAGACGATCGGGCGTCCGAGGTCGACCTCGCGTACGAACGACGCGACGTTCGCTCGGACCTTCGCGCGCGCCGCTTCGACGTCTCCACCGTCGAGATTCGGCATCCCGCAACACGTTTGCTCGGGCCGGACGACGCTCCAGCCGTTCTTCTCGAGCACCCGGACGGCGCTCGCGGCGATGCGCGGAAAGTTGTAGTCGGCCAGGCAGGTCGCAAAGAGCGTGACCGTGCCGCGTTCGCCTGCGCCCGGGAGCGGATTGTGGTGGGCAAGCCATCGCGCGAAGCTCGTGTTGCCGAACGGCGGAAGCGGGAACTCGGCTGCGATCCCCGCCGCGGACTGCATCACTTTGCGAACGAGCCGATTGGCGTTGACGAAGTTCGCGATGCCCGCCGCCGGCCCGGCCGTCATCTGGCCGAGCAACTGCGGTTCGCCGAGAACACCGTCCTGCAAGGTCACGCCGTTGCGGCGCGCGCGCTGCGCCTTCTCGCGCCCGAGGAGTCGAGGTACGTCGATCGCCCAAGGGTGGCCTTCGTCCGGCGTATACGGACACTTGACGTAGCAGAGCTTGCACTGCCAGCAGAGCTCCGTCGCCCGTTCGAACGCCTCTGCGTCCAGCTGCTCCGCCCCCGTCGCGCCCCGTCGCTCGATGGCGCGGTCGATGCGACTGAATACGTCGGGAAACGTGCCGCAGTAGCCGACGCACATTCGGCAGTTGTGGCAGACCTCGAATACGCGGCGCATCTCGGACTCGAGATCGCGGGCGTCCCAATAGCGCTCATCGTTCGGATCGAACGCAGGCGGCTTGGTCGGAACTACGTCGATCTTGGCCATTTGGACGTGGGTACCCTCATCTGTTGAAAAAAAGCGAAAATAGCGAGAAAACCGCCAGGACGCCAAGATCGCCATCAGGAGAAAATCATTGACGAGCTTCTAACTCTCGCATGGCGTCCCTGGCGTCCTGACGGTTCATCTCTCGTTTTTCAACGGCCTGCTAGCCTTTGAGCACCTGAAGCATCTTCGTGAAGCGTCCCGCGTGGCTCTTCTCGGCCTTGGCGAGCGTTTCGAGCCACTCGGCGATGTCGTCGAAGCCTTCTTCGCGTGCGGTCTTGGCCATCCCCGGGTACATGGTTTCGTACTCGTAGGTCTCGCCTTTGATCGCGGACTTCAGGTTCTTCTCGGTATTGCCAATGGGCTCGCCAGTCGCTGGGTCGCCTACCTGCTTGAGGTAATCGAGATGGCCATGGGCGTGGCCAGTCTCGCCGTCGGCGGTCTCTTTGAAGTTGCCGGCGATCTCCGGATAGCCCTCGACGTCGGCCACCTTCGCGAAATACATGTAGCGGCGGTTTGCCTGCGACTCGCCCGCGAAGGCTTCTTTGAGGTTCTGGTGGGTCTTGGTTCCTTGAAGCGACTTGGCCATGGATGTCTCCTTCGATACTGGTTGTTACTCCGATTGCCGGCGGGCGCACCGCGCGCACAGGCCGCGATAGACGCGTTCGACGGCGTGAACAGAAAAGCCGGGAACGGCGGTCCGCAGCTTGCGCACGGCCGCAGCCGTCGGCGCGAGCGTGCCCGCCGAAATGTCGAGCACGGCGCCGCAGCCGTCGCAAACGGCGTGGTGATGTGGACGGGTGTTCGGGTCGAAGCGCGCCGCGTCGCCGCGCTTTCCTGGCAGCCGTACCACTCCGGCAAGCCCGGCCCGGGCAAGTGCATCGAGCGTGTTGTAGACGGTCGCGAAGCTCATCGACGGGAAGTCGGGCCGCAGCCGCTCGAATAGGTCTTGCGCGGTGGGGTGGGACCCGTCACCGGCAAATAAGCGCACGATTGCCAGACGCTGCGGGGTCAGCTTGAGCTTCGCGCGCCGCAAGTCACGCAGCATCGTACCCGCACGGTCGCCGTCGCTGTGCATCGCGGTGACGACGAATCTAACGAGAATGGTTCTAAGTTGCAACCCGTTCTAAACGGGGTCGCTAATGGGCTCACTCTTCCTTGTCTTTTCGTTTGCGAGAACCGAGCACGGCGAGCCGGAGATAGCTCAGCTGGCTGGCCGCCGCGTGTTTGACGAGCTCGATCCGGTTTGGCTCTCGCGACGACGGCCGCCCCATCAGCTCTCCGGTTTCATAGAGCTCGCGAGTGCGCGTTCGTTGCAACTTGCCGCTCGACGTCTTCGGCAGCGCGCCGGGCGGGAGCGCCAGGACGTCGTCGAGAGTCAATCCCATCCCCTCCTGCACCGCCTTGCGCACGTCGCTGACAAGGCTCGCCGACTGCGCCATCCGCTCGTGCTCCTGCACCTCGAACGCGAGCACGACGCGCTCGCGGTCGCGCTCCACCCCGCTCGGGTCGCGAGCGCCGAACGCAACGACGTTTCCTTTGCGCACGCCCGTGACCTTGCTCGCCTCCCACTCCATGTCTTGCGGGTAGTAGTTGCGCCCGTTGACGATGACGACCTCCTTGCTTCGCCCGCAAACGAAGACGCGGCCCTCGTGCAAGAATCCGAGGTCGCCGCTGCGGAGGAATTGCCCCGCGAAGGACTCGCGCGTTCTCTCCGCGTCTTCCCAATATCCGCGCATGACGCTCGGCCCTTCGATGCGAATCTCGCCGACGGTCCGCTCGGGCAGCGGACGATCGCTCGACACGTCGTCGGGGTCGAAGACGCGAATCTTGTGCTCTGGGAACTCTGGACCGCACGAAACGAGCCGCACGGCGAGATCGTCGTCTTCCGCGACGATCCGGGCTTTGCCCGTTTCCCACAGGGAGGGCCCGTCGACGCCGATGGTTTGGATCCCGCTGCCCAGCGCCGAGAAGGCGACGGCGAGGGTCGACTCGGCCATCCCGTACGAGGGCAAAAGCGCTTCTTTCTTGAATCCCGTGGGCGCAAACGCCGTGGCGAACGCTTCGAGCGTTTCGGGCCGAATCGGCTCCGCGCCGCACCCGGCGATGCGCCAGCGCGAGAGGTCCAGCCCCTCGATCTCTGATGCCTTGATGCGCTTGACGCAAAGGGCATACGCGAAGTTCGGCGCGAACGCCGTCGTCCCGCCGTGCCGCGCCACCGCCTGAAACCAGCTGATCGGGCGCTTCAGAAAGAGAAGGGCAGGCAAGTGCACGACGGGAACCCGATGGTAGATCGGCGCCAGCACGAAGCCGATGAGCCCCATGTCGTGATAGAGCGGCAGCCAGGACACCCCGACGTCTTCGGGCGTGATGTGCAGGCCGTCCACCATGATGCACTGCACGTTTGCCGCGAGGTTCGCGTGCGTAAGGGCGACGCCCTTCGGGCGGGACGTGGAGCCGCTCGTGAATTGCAGCAGCGCGACGTCTTCGAGGCCGATCTTCTCCGCCTTGAGTGGCTCGGTCGACTCGCGGATCCCTTCGATGGCGACGACCTGCTCGAGCGCCGGGCAGGCAGCTTGTACCGTGCCGAGCAGCCGTTTGATCTTCGCCGTCGTCACGAGCACGCGTGCGCCGCTCTTCGCGACGATGTGGCGCGTGTTGTCGAGGTACGCTTGCAGCTGGCCGAGCGCCATCGGCGGGTAAATCGGGACCGGAATGACACCGGCACGGATGGCCCCGAGGAAACAGAGCACGAAGTCGTCGTTGGTCGGAAGGATGAGAGCGACGCGGTCTCCTTTGCGCAGGCCGAGGGCCTGAAGCGCGCCCCCGAAGCGCGCGCTGATTCGCTCGACCGCCGTGAACGAGAACGATGCTTCGCTCGCCCCCGGCATATCGCCAGGGCTGGGTGTCGACGCGGGATCGGACAGGCCGCCCACTCCCTGCACGCCCGTCTCCGGGACGAAGCGGTAGCCGCGTGTGGGCTCGGCCTTCGCCGCGTCTTCGATCGCCTGGGGGATGGTCCGATGCTGCATGGGTCGTCGTCGGCTCTTACCAGAGCTCTGCGGCCGAACCAACCGCGGGCATCCTGCAACTTAGGGGCAAAGTGGCGGGCTCTTTGACACGGGGTCTCCGCTCGGCGACCATTTGCCCATGCCGCTCATCGAAACGGAGGAAGCCGCCCGCCGGCTTGCACGCGCGATCGCCAGCGACCTGTCGCTTTACAACGAGGACAAAATCGTCGGCGGCATCCAAAACGACAACCTCTTCGATTCGTTGGCCGAGGAAATCGAGGAGGGGCGGGCGCTCTACAAGCGCCGTGTTTCCCCCGACCTTTACCCTCGCAACTTCTATGATCGCGCCCTCGTTGACATCCTGGTCAAGGCCAAGGGGCACGTCAAATCCAAGCTCTGGTAAGGGAGCGCATCTGTCTGGCCGTCCCCCGCAGCGCGGGCGGCGGCAGGCTCGACCGCTTCCTCGCCGAGGCGCTCGCGGTGTCGAGGACGGAGCTCCAACGCTGGATCGCCGAGGGGCGAGTAACGGTCGAAGGGGCGGCGCGGTCGGCCTCGGCGCGGGTCCGCGAGGGCGATCGCGTGATCGTCGACCCGCCTGCGCCGGCCGCGAGCGAGGCCGTGGCGGAATCGGACGTGCGCTTCGGCGTTCTTCATGTGGACGACTTGCTCGTGGTCGTGAACAAGCCGTCGGGCCTGGTCGTGCACCCGTCGCGCGGCCATGCCGGAGGAACCCTGGTCAACGGCCTCCTGGCGCTGGGGCTCTTTCTCCAAGACGAGCGCGACGTCACCGATGCGCAGGGAAACCACCGTCCGGGAATCGTGCACCGGCTCGACAAGGGGACCAGCGGGGTGATGGTCGTGGCGCGGACGGCGAGCGCGCGCGAAGCCCTCGCCGTCCAGTTTCGCGCGCACACGATCGAGCGCGCGTACGAGGCGATCGTCGTCGGCGATGCCAAGAGCCGCACGTTCGATACGCTCCACGGCCGCCATCCACGCGACCGCCTGCGGTTCACGACGCACGTGCGCGAAGGAAGGCGAGCGGTGACGCACGTCCGCGCGCTCGCTCATCAGTGCGGCACGACCCACGTCGAGTGCACGCTCGAGACGGGGCGTACACACCAGATCCGCGTGCACCTCGCCGAGTCGGGTACGCCGGTTCTCGGAGATCCGCTGTACGGAAGGCCTCCACGCGACGAGCGCGTGCGGGCAGTGGGCGAGCAACTGGGGCATCAGGCGCTGCACGCCCGGGTGCTCGGCTTCGTGCACCCGCTCACGGGCATACGGTTGCGCTTCGAGGCTCCGCTTCCTCCAGACTTTCGAGAAGCGATGCGGGGGCTGGGGGCGGGCTGACCGGACGGGCGATCGTCGTGGGTCGAATGGGTCGTGGGTCGATCTGCGGAGAAGCGAAGCCCGCGCGCGGCGCGACGACGCGCGATGTCGGCGGGCCGAGGCCCGTGTGCTACCACTCCGACGTGGCTCACGCTTGGAAACCATGCTCGAGTGGGACGGCGAAGGGCGGCGGTGATGGGCACGGCGTGGGGCGGTCGCTGTTGCGAAGATTCGTCACGGCGTGTCCGGTGCTTGCCTTCACAGTCCTGGGTTCGATCGGCTGTTCGGAGAGCGACGGTCTCCGTCAAACGGGCGACGCGAGCACGGACTCCAGCCTCCTCGATGGCGGCGGACTGGACGAAGGGAGCCCGGGCACTTCGGATGCAGGCGTCGGCGACGGGGGCATGGACGAGAGCAGCGAGGGTGGCAGCTCGGGAGAGGGTGGCGCGGGCGCAGGCACCGCCGATGCGGTGGCGTCGGACGGCAGCGGGTCGGACGACGGCGGCGCGGGCGACAGCGGCTTGGAAGGTCCGCTCTGGGCGACGTGGCCGATGCCCAACGGCCAGGTCGACGTGACTGCCGGCGCTCCCAACCTGGAGAGCTACACCGACAACGGGGATGGCATGGTGACCGACGACGTGACGGGGCTTGTCTGGCAGAAGGTCGTTTCCCCCACGATCTACATCCAGAGCGCCGGCTTCGCCTATTGCGCGGGGCTCAGCCTGGGCGGCTACGCGGATTGGCGCGTGCCGTCGATCGTCGAGCTGATGTCGATCGTCGACCCGGGCCAATTCAGCTCGAGCATCGACAACGCGATCTTCCCGGACACGCCATCGAGCTTCTTCTGGACATCGACCCCGTCCGCCGGCGCCAACGGAGAAGCATGGAGCGTCGTCTTCGACGTAGGCGCGCCGCAATACGCGGGCGTGCTCGAATCCGGCTATGTGCGTTGCGTGCGTACCGGCAAGGCAGGAGTCGGCGACGCATCGGCGTTCGACCATTACGCAATCGCGAACGGCACGGTCCGCGACACGAGCACGAAGCTAACTTGGCAGCGAGCCGCACCCTCGTCGACCTATGCGCAAGCGGACGCGGTGAGCTATTGCTCGAGCCTCAGTCTGAACGGCGCCACGTGGCGACTTCCCACGGTGAAAGAGCTCCTCACGATCGTGGACTTTTCCGTGCCTTCGCCCGGGCCGACCGTCGACTCGGACGCCTTTCCCGGCATCCCCGCGGACCATTTTTGGTCCGCGACGCCTTATGCGGGCGCTCCCGGCGCCGGCTGGTTCGTCACGTTCAGCACCGGCTTTTCGGACTTTGGCGACATGTCGAACATGAACTTCGTTCGTTGTGTCCATTGAGGGCGCGACGGACGTCTACCGCGCCGACACGCTGAACGTCTGCGCCGCCGCGTGGGCGCTTTGAGACGGCTGGTAGTACGGGTGCGCCTCGGCCGCGCCGTCGCTGGCTTGCACAGGCATCGTGGCGTTCAGGCCGTACCGGATGGTTGCGTTCCCCGCGGGGGCGATTTGCGAGATGTACAGGACCACCTGCTTCCCGGTCACTTCGTACTTGGACAGGGTGTGCGCTTGAACGATTGCGTCGAGGTCGCCGGTCACCACGCTGAATCCGGGAGGGATCCCGACGGTCGCAAGCACCATGTTCTGCGTTAGCTTTGTGTCGTTGTTGTGCACGTTCACGGTCTCTTGCACCGTGTCGTCCACGTAGAGGCTCGTCTTGTCATACGTCACCGTGATCGCGAGCGGACCGGCCGGCGGTGGCGGCACGAGGCTCCAGGGCAGGTTGTACTTGCCCACCATGTTGAAGCTCACTTTCCCGGTCCCGGCGAATGCGACGCTCACGTCGTGGCTCCCGGCGGTGGCCTGACCGGATAGATCGACCGTCGTCATCACGTCGGACTGATCGGCGGTGAGCGCCAGAGTGTTGGCGACGACGCCGTCGACGAGAACGTTTAGCGCTCCCACGGCGCCGTCGGTGCCCTGGCTAGCGGCGAGCAGCAGCGCACGGAGGGTCCAGACGGTCGCTTGCGTGGACCCGAAGTTGCCGTTGGCGTCTTTCTGGGCCGTCAGATACTTGATTGCGCCTTCGACCGACGTCGGGTAGCCGCCCCGCTGGAGGAGCGCATGCGTGGCGAGCGCCGTCGCCGCGACACTGCTGTCCGATCCGCTCTGGTAGAAGCAAGTTTGCGTGCCTCCCGTGTCCCAGTGGACTTGGTCTCCCGCAACCTGCTTCAACGCGTCGAGTGCGCTGTACACCGAAGCGCTGGCGGGATCCCCCGGAGCCGAGATCTCGAGCGCGTTGGCGATGAGCGCGAGCGTGTACGCGTCGGTTCCCCCGTCGCCGGCGTGCGCGCGCACATAGGCGACCCCCTTGTCGACCTCCGGCCCCTGGTACCCGGCGCTTCCGAGCGCCCAGAGGACGAATGCTGTGTTGCGGACCGTGCTCGCGTTGAAGCTGAAGAACTCGGTGCGGTCGCCGATCCACGAGCCGTCCGATTGCTGCTGCGCCAGCAGCCAGGCGCGCGTCCGCGCGATCATCGCGTCGTCGACGTTGGCGACCTTGGCCATATCGGCGAATTCCATCAAGCCGAACGCCGTCACCGACAGGAACGGGGCCGGATCCTGCGTACCGAACCAGGAGAAGCCGCCGCCGGGGTGTTCGAAGGTCAAGAGGCGCTGGTAGCCGGTCGAGATCAGCGATTCGGCCTTGAGCTGAATCTCCGGCGTCAGCTTGTTCGTTCGTGTGAGATACGAGAGAACGAGCACGTTGGGCCAAGTGGTCGACGTGGTCTGCTCGAAGCAGCCGGAGGGCTGGCGCAGCAGGCTTTCCATCCCGTTCACGACTTGCGAGAGAAACGCCGGATAGACCTCGACGTAGAGTTGCTGGGACCCGGCGACCTCGGCCGCGGGAACCTGGAAGACGTGATCGGCAGCCGCGCCGTCCGAAATCACGCCGGAGAACGCTTCCGCAACGGGCTTGCCGTCGGGCAGAACTTGCACGGACCGGGCGACCGCGTCGCTCTTCGAAGTACCGGTTGCCTGGACTGTCAGGGAGTGCAACCCGACCGTGTCGACCCGAACGGGGAAGGAAACCCCGGTCACCTGCCCCGGCTGCAACGCGACCGACAGCGCCGTCGTCCCCATCGGCGTGTACCAGGTGTCGGCTTTGAGGCTGAGCTGAACGGTCTGCGCCGTGGTGAGGTAGTTGTAGATCGCCACCGGGAAGCTGACTTGATCGCCCCGCGTCAGTGTCGCCGGGAAATTGATGTCGACGAAGAAGTCCTGAAAGACCTTGAACCCGCTCTCACCGCCCCCGAGCTTGCCGTCGGGCGAATTGGCCATCGTCGAGACGCGCCATTCGGTGATGTTGTCGGCCAGTGGCACGTTGACCGAAGCGACGCCGTCGGGGCCCGTGATGATCGAAGGATTGACGTAGAGTGTCTCGGGGAAGTCCGACCGGACGCGCGGCGCGCTGCTCACGTCCTCCGCGGGCGGTGCCGCTCCCGACGCTGCCGCCCCCCCGCCGCCCGAGCCTCCGGCGCCGGCGTTCACGGGAGCACCGAAAGCGGGGCCACCGGCGGCTGCTCCTTGGGCAGCTCCGCCTGCTCCGGTTACGCCGCCGCCTCCGAACTGTCCGCCGACGAGATCGCTCAGGTCGACTTGCATGACGTCGTCGTCGGCGGTGCCGGCGATCTCGTCCGGGCCCCGGCTGGTGAACTGCGCCGAGAAGAACTGCTGGGCGTTCATCGTGAGCGGGTTGCCCCAGAAGTCCGACGCGGTGAAGGACGCCGCGACCAGTCGCTGGTTGAATGCGTCGCTCAGAGTCTGCCCGAGTGCATTGCAGTAGTACCCGGTCTTCGGGCAGCCCTGGGCGTCGAGCTCCGCGAGAATCGCTGTCCCCACGTTGTGTAGCGCGGCGCTGAGGGCCGCCGTTTCCGCCGCGTATGCCGGCTGAAGGAGCGTGCTGTCCGCGGTGACGACGTCGGACCAACTGCCGTGCGCAATCGCCGAGATCGAGCCCTCGCCGAGCGCGGCGAACGAAGCTTTCGTCAGCGTCTGGTGGGCCTGCGCGGCGCCCGGCTGGGTGTCCGCGGAAAAAAGGAGCGTGCTGAAGTCGACCGGCGGCGCCGCGATCTCGTACGAAGGAGTCGAATAGATCGAGTCGAGGTCGAAGAAGCTCCGCAGAAGGCCGGGGTGTGCGTCGACGAGGGAAAACACCGATTGGTCGACGATCTCGACCCCCAGCGCGGCCACGGCGGGCTTGCCCTGCGAATCGGTGACCGCAAACGTGAGCGTGGCCGGATCGCCCGGCGCGTAGACCGGCTTGTCTTGGGCCATCGCCACCGACAGCGCGTTGTCCGTCTTCACGAAGACGGTGCGCCCGCCGCGCACCACGTTGCCCGACGTGTCGACCACGTAGGCATCGATGCGGTTGCTTCCGACGAGCGACGCGTCGATGGCCAGCGCAAAGGTCGCGTGTCCGGCCGTCGAAGCGAGGGTGCGCATGCTGACGGCCTGCCCCGCGTTGATCCAGTCGACGAAGACGTCGTGGGTGGTGTCGCTCGTCAGCACGTCGACTTTCACCGTGTCGCCGAGCTTGTAAATCGACGCGTCGGTGCGAACGATGATGTGCTGGGTGCCGGCCTGGGGGGTAAAGGAGAACGATTTCGAGAGCACTGCGGCGCCCGCCGCCGGTGTGACTTGGACTTGGAACGCACCCGAAGCGGAGAGATCGTCCGGGGCGTGCCAAACGACCGCGGCTTGCCCGTACGCGTCCGTCGTCGCCGGGAAGCTCTTGCTGTCCGGCGCCACGACGACCGCGGCGGCACCAGCGATGGGCGCTCCCAGCGGGTCGGTGACGAAGAGGTCCAGATCGTTGTCGAGGCCGGCGACGATCTCGGTGGATTCGGGGATGAGGGCGACGTTCACTCCGTCGGGCGACACGGTCAGCAGCGCGTCCTTTTCGACTGTCTGACCCGCGGTGTCGGTCACGGCGACGTGGAGGGACACGGTCGCATTCCCTAGCCCGAGCGGCGTTCCGGCCAGGCGTGACGGCAGGATCAGGCTGAACTGGTAGTGGCCCGACGCGTCGAGCGTTCCCATCACGTTCTGAAAGGGGGTCTGCCCCACATCGAGCGACGAAGCCTGGACGACCACGCCGCCTGCCGCGAGGGTCTTTCCGAAAAAATACCGCGCGTCGACGGTCCCCACGACCGGATCGCCCGCGCGATACCACGGCTTGTCGGTCGCCACCGCGACGTCGAACTTCGGCAGGGCGTACGTCGAGACGGATACGGTCTTCTCGGTTTGGGTGGCGGCGGTCGTCGCCCGCAGCTTGAACGTGCCGGTGTTGACGAGCGAGCCGAGGGTGAACGTGGTCGCGGCGATGCCATAGGCATCGCTGTTCACGGACTGTTTGAAGACTTTGTTGCCCTTGCCGTCCTCGACTTCGAAGAGGACAGGGGCCGATGCGAGCGGCTTGTCGTCCGGCGCCGTCAGCGCGAGCGACCGCAGGTGCAACGTCTGGCCTGGCTGATAAATGGGCTTGTCGGACGTGAGAAATATCTTCGGTCCGATCGGCGAGACGGTGATCGAGTCTTGGACGATCGGGGCGATTCCGTTTTGAACAGTCCCTGCGCTCACCTGGAAGTCGCCCGCCTGGGCGAGCATCAATGGAAAGAACGCTTCGCCCGTCGCGCTAGTCTGGCCAGTGAGGGCCGTGACCTTCGATCCATCCTTGCCGGCGACGTTCAGCGACACGGCCGCCATCGCGACGGGCGCACGCGTGATCGCGTCTTCTACCCGAACGCGGTAGCTGGCGCCCTTTCCCAAGGTGACCTTGCTCGGTCCTTCGAGCCGGACATCATACGGCGGGACCACGAGCAACAGGCTGCGCGTGACGCGCAGCAGGGTCGGCGTGGTCTCCTCGACTCGAACGCTCCACAGCGCGAGATCGGCCTGGGCGTGGACTCCGAGCGGCGCGGTCAGCCCGGCTTGGAGGCTGGCGGATCCGCCCGGGCCAATCGAGTATGGCACGGTGGCTTCGGCTGCCGTCTTCGAGCCTTGGACATCCATGAGGCGCACGTGCAGAACGCCGGACGCGCCGGCCGCGTCCACGGCGCGCACCGGGATCGTCAAGCGGAGCATTCCGCCGTTGAGCGATCCGGTGATCGTCGTCTTGTCGATCGAGAGACGGCCGTTGTTGTTGACGTCCGGCGTGTTGACACTCACGGGTCCCGCCGGTGTCCCGCTCTCGCAGTTGGGGACCACGGCGGCCGCGAGAAGGAGGCCCAAGACCGGGACACACCGTGTGCGCCACTCGAATGTCGGAAGTCTCGTCGCGCGAACGCGTTGCATCGAGCGCATGATTGTCTCCACTGCGGGTGTGCCAGCGTGTCCCGCTTCCTGGGAACTGTTCAGGAATCGTGCCACTTGGCACATGCCCACGCGAAGGCCTTGTTTCGCGCGGTCTTTGGCTTCTCTCTGTCCTGGAGATCGCGGTCTGGCTCGCGGTGGCACATTCGTGCCAAGGCCGGTTCCGTCGTTCGCTCAGGGATCGGATCCCCGGAGCGGCCTCGATCACATCGTCAACCCGCCGGCGGAAACCTCCGAGGCCACCTCGGCGTCCCGTCCCGCCAGTAGCCCGGGGTGACGCCGCTTGAGCAGCGAAAGCGCCAAGAACCCGACGAGCACCGCGAACCACAGCGTCGCGAAGCGGACGAGGATCATGGCGGCCGTGCTCGTTGCCGGCGCGACGCGCCCCAGCTCGTGCAGCTGCCCTCGGAGGGACGTCTCGGTCACCCCGAGGCCGCCGGGCACGGGGACGAGCGCGCCCGCGAGGGTGCTCGTAGCGTAGAAGAACATCGCGAGCCCGAAGCTGGTCGTCTGCCCGAGGCCACGCAATATCACCCATAGCGCGGCGCACTCGAGCGACCACGCGGCAATCGAGAGCAAGGTCGGGACGACGAGGTTCGATGCTTTCACCAGCGTGGCCAGACTGTCGTAGGCGGCGTGCAGCTTGGGGCCGATTCCAGCGAACGGCCCCGGCAGTCTCTCGACGAGGCGAATGATGGCGTGCGCCGTCCGAGTGCTCGACGTGACGGCGAGCACGAGCGCGACGGAAAGCGCTCCGAGTCCCGCCCACACGAGGCCTCCGCGGAAGCCGAGCGACCCGAGCACGATGAGAACGACCACTCCGATGACGTCGGTCAGGCGTTCGGCCACGACAATCGGCGCGGTGCGTTCGACCGGCACGCCGTGTGTCTCGAAGAGCACGACCGACTTGAACACCTCGCCGACTTTGCCCGGCGTGACGGTCAGCACGAAACCGCTGAGAAAGGTGAGCAGGCTGTCCAGCCGTCCGACGCCGCGGATGCCGAGCCGCGCCAAGTAGAACTCCCACTTGAGCCAGCGCAAGAGGTAGTTTCCGAGCGCCAGCGCGCAGGCCGCCGCGAACGCTCCCCAGGCGAACCGCCCGAGCTCGTCGCCCATCTTGCCGAGACCCTGCCAGACGGCGAAACCGCCGTAGACGACGACCGCGAGCAGCATCGCCCCGAGGATGCGGCGCACGGTCACCGGGCTCGGTCGAGGGGGGTGCTTGGACGACGACGACAGGGGGGCCGCGGTGTCTACCCGGGCTCTCCTCGAAGAGCAAGAAGCGCCGACTTTGACACCACGCGTCGCTCATGCGATTGGAGAGCCACTTCTTCGCCCATGCAAGCCGAGCAGACGAGCGTCACACCGTCCGGCGACGTCGAGCTGCTCGCCTTGGCGAGCGAGTCGAGCCGCAGCCTGAAAAAGGCGATCGCCGTGCGGGTCGTTGGCCAGGAAGAGGTGATCGAGCTGATGCTCGTGGCCCTCCTGGCTCGCGGGCACGCGCTTCTCGTCGGCGTGCCAGGGCTGGCCAAGACGCTCCTCGTCGCTTCGCTCGCGGAGGCGCTCGACCTGTCGTTCGGCCGCGTGCAGTTCACGCCGGACTTGCTCCCGGCGGACATCACGGGCACCGACGTCTTGCAAGACGACCCGGCCGGGCGCGTCGTCCGGTTTCTCCCCGGACCGATCTTTCATCACCTCGTGCTTGCCGACGAGATCAACCGCACGCCTCCGAAGACGCAGGCCGCGCTCCTCCAGGCGATGCAGGAGCGCAAAGTCACCGTGGGCACGCACACGCACTCGCTGCCCGACCCGTTTCAGGTGTTCGCGACGCGCAACCCCATCGAGCAAGAGGGAACGTATCTCCTTCCGGAGGCGCAGCTCGATCGCTTCTTGCTCGAGGTGCACGTCGACTACCCGAGCGTCGCCGAAGAGCGCGAGATCGCCCGGCGAACAACGGGCGTCCAGGCGGCCCAGGTCCCGCGGGTGCTCGCATCCGAGGCCGTCCGGTCCCTTCAGACGCTCGTGCCGCGGATCCCCGTGACCAACGCCGCGCTGGAGCTCGCGGTGGCCCTCGGGCGCGCGACGCGCCCCAACGATCCGAAGGCGCCTCCCCACGTGCGCGAGTTCGTCCGCTTCGGCTCGGGTCCGCGCGGGTCACAGGCGCTCGTGCTCGCCTCGAAGGCCCGTGCAGCCTTGCGCGGCGATGCCGCGGCAGACGTCGACGACGTGCGCGCGCTGGTCGTGCCGGTCCTGCGTCACCGCCTCGTTCTCAGCTATCGGGCCGAGGCGGAGGGAATTCGCGACGTCGACGTGCTCCAGCGCGTCATGGCGGCGGTCGCGTAGCGGGCCGGAAACCCGCGGTGAAGTACACTAGCCGCCGAAATGGCGGATCGTCGCGCAAAAGAGGGAGAAGAAGCTGCGGCGGAGAAGGACGGGACGTCCGCTCCGGGCGGGCCCGCGACCGGGCGCGCCCCGCACGCCGATGAGAAGAAGCGCCCGGACGTCGCGATCGAGCCCGCGGAAACGGCGACGCCCGCGAAGAACGGCATGCGAGCCAAAGAAGAGGTCGCGATTCCCGCTCCGCCCGCGGCCGGACCGTGGCGCAGCTACAAGGAGATCGTCTCGCAGCTCGCCGGACGGATCGTCGAAGCGCAGCGGCCTATCCGCGTGCTTCAGGCGCTGCGCTGGGACGACTCGGTCGAAGAGCAGTTTTTCAAGGCAAAGCAGCGCGAGATGCCGAGGGTCGACGCAGCCTACTACGAGGGCGTCGACCTCGGCTTCGACCCTCGCGAGAAGATCGAGGAGTTCGAGCGGATAGCCCACGATATCGACGGCGATCTCGGCGAGCGCGACGCAGTGGGACGCATCATGACGACCACCGCGCTCGAATACCGCGATGTGGTGCACATGCTCGCCGCGAGAGGAACTTCGCGCTTCTACGGGTGGTCACGAAAGCTGTACGGGTCGCCGAAGGACAAGTTCCCGGACGGCCGCTCGACGGTGCGTGACCTCGGGCAGCTGCTCTACGGGATCCTCACGAACGTCGACGAGTGGTCGGGGGCCCTTCACGCGTACTCGCCGACCTACGCTCGGACGATCGACGCGACCGATGCCGCGCGCCAGCTCGGCGAGCGATTGGCGGAGTACTTCGGCGACGTGCACGTCCCGGTCGAAGCCGACAAAGTGATCCTCGCCGACGCGGCCGCGGGGAGCGACTACGTCAAAGTGCGCAGCGGCGCCAAGTTCAGCCCGCGCGATATCGACATCCTCGAGGTGCACGAGGGTTGGGTGCACGTGGCAACGTCGCTCAACGGCCAGGCGCAGCCGGTGGCGAAGTGGCTGGCCAAGGGGCCCCCGCGGACCACAGCCGTGCAGGAAGGGCTCGCCGCGCTCCTCGAGATGTTCACTTTCCGCACCTACCCGCGCCGCGCGCGCCGCCTGAACGATCGCGTTCTCGCCGTGGACAAAGCGGAGGACGGCGCGTCCTTCTTGGATGTCTTCGAGTGGTTTCGGACCGAGGGCTACGAAGAAGACGAGTGCTTCCACAACACGCGCCGAATCTTCCGCGGCGGCGTCGTCGAAGGCGGCGCCCCCTTCACCAAGGATGCCTGCTACTGCAAGGGGGTAGTCCTCAACTACGCCTTCGTGCGCAGCGCGATCCAGCATGACCGTGTCGACTTGGTGCCGTTTCTCTTCGTCGGCAAAGTCGCGCACGAAGACGTACCCGTGCTCGCGAGGCGCGTCGCCGACGGCGTCGTGAAGCCGCCCAAGTACCTGCCCCCGATGTTTCGCGATTTGAACGGCCTCGCGATCTGGATGGCCTACTCCACCTTCTTCTCTCAGCTCGGCGGAGAGGCAATCGCCGAGCACTACGCGCGATTGTTCGCCGCCGCGTGAGCGTTCGCCGAAAAGCTATTGACGACGCGGCTGGCGCTACTGGCCTCGGAACGTCGCTTTTCGCTTCTGCGTGAACGCTAGCAAGCCTTCCTTCGCGTCGTGCGACCGGAAAAGCTCCTGAACGAGCTCGCGCTCGAGCGCAAGGCCGCCTTCGAGGGACATGTCGGCCCCCCCTTGGATGGCTCGCTTCACGTTCCCGATCGCCATCGCAGCCCGCCCCGGGGGACAAAACCCGTGCGCATAGTCGATCACCCTGCGCAGGAAGGCCTCGTGGGTGTCCGCTGCCCACACCTTGTGTACCAGCCCCGCGGATTGGGCCTGCTCCGCGGGCAGAATCTGTCCCTCGACGATGAGCTCCATCGCGCGGCCCTTGCCGAGGAGGCGCGAGAGACGCTGCGTGCCACCCAATCCCGGCAGGATCCCGAGGTTCACCTCGGGCAGCCCAATCTGGAAGGCTCCTGCGCGGGCGATCCGGAGATCGCACGCGAGCGCGATTTCGAAGCCGCCGCCCACCGCGTGACCGTTGATGGCGGCGATGAAGAGCTTCGGGGTTCTCTCGAACCGGAACAACGTCTCGCTCGCGTGCAAGGAGAAGTAGTACTTGAAGCTTTCGTCGGCCTCTCGGAGCATGTTCACGTTCGCGCCGGCCGAGAAGTACTTGTCGCCGTGACCGGTCAAGACGACGACGTGCACGTCGTCGTCGAAACGAGCCTCGAGAACGTTTGCGTCGAGCTCCTTGAACATCTCGTACGTGCAGGCGTTCACGGGCGGGTCGGTGAGCGTGAGGATCGCAACCCCTTTGTCCGTGGAGTAGTTGACCAGCGTCCCCATCTCGGGCGGCTTCCTGCCGAGGCAAACCTTGGGCGTGGCACTTCGCCACGCTGGCGCCCTGACGGGCCGGTCTTAGACTTAACATCGATGACGCGCAAACCCGCTCCGCCATGGAGACGCGTTGGCGTCGCCGTGGCTTCCTGGGCAATCGCCGCATGGTTGGTCGAGGGGGCCATGGGCGCAGACATCGAGCGGGCGGGGCGCAAGCTCGAAGAACGCATCGAGATGCAGATCAAGGGGGGCGGCGCACCCGTGCAACCTCCGAAGCCGCCCGAGCGGAGCCATGAGGACTCGATCGAGCCTTGGGAGCTGGTATGCGTTTGAGCCGGACCCCGGCCGTTCGCGCGGTGTGCTAAACGGGCTTTCGCTTCCGATGAAAAACGCCCAGCTCCGCGCAGAGCTCAAGCGACTCATCGTCACGGAGCTCAACCTGAAGGGCCGTCATCCCGACACGATCGGTGACGACGCGCCGCTCTTCGGGGCGGGGCTGGGTCTGGATTCACTCGACGCCCTCCAGCTCGCGATGGTCATCGAGGAGAAGCTCGGGGTGCGTGTCCCCGAAGGCGACGAGGCGCGCGCGATTTTTCAGAGCGTTCGAGCGATTGCCGACCACATCGAGAAGGTGCGCGGCGAGTGAGCCAGCGCCTCTGGGTCACCGGTGTCGGCCTTGTCACGCCGCTCGGCGCCGGGGTGGAGGCGACCTGGACGCGCCTGGTCCGAGGGGATCGCGCCATTCGAAGCATCCGGCTGTTCTCCGTCGCGGGCCAGCGGGCAGGTGTCGCGGGAGAAGTCGACGGAGTGTCCGCGCCGACCAGCGCGGCGGATGCTCCGTGGTCGAGAACGAGCATCATGGCATGGGAGGCCGCGGACGAGGCGATGCGCGCGGCTTCGGTGGACGTACGGCAGGCGCGTGTGGGGCTCGTGGTGGGCGGGACGACGGGCGGGATGTTCGAGAACGAGCACGTGCTCGCCCGGCTCCATGCCGAGCCAAACTGCCGGGAGACGCTCCGGCAGATGCTGTCTCACCCGCTCACCGCGACGGGCGACTGCCTCGACGGGCTCCTTGGCCCCTTCGCCCGCGTGCGCACGCTGGCGAGCGCCTGCTCGAGCGGGGCCAACGCGATTGTGGTCGCGGCGTCATGGTTGCTCGCGGGCGAGGTGGACATCGCTGTTGCGGGTGGCAGCGACGGCCTTTGCCGGCTCACACTGAGCGGGTTCAACGCCCTCGGGGCGATCGATCCCGAGCCGTGTCGTCCGTTCGATCGGCGTCGGCGCGGAACGAGCTTGGGGGAAGGAGCGGCGTTTCTCGTTCTGGAGCGTGCCGACCGGGCGCGCACGCGGCGCGGGGCCCCGCCTCCGATCGCGGAGCTCGCCGGGTGGGCCCTTGGCGCCGAAGCGCACCACATCACCAACCCGGCCCCCGAGGGCGGATTGGTCGCTTCGCTCATCGAGCGGGCCATCGCGCGCGCCGGCATCTCGCCACGCGAAATCGACTACGTCAACGCGCACGGCACCGGAACGCCGCTCAACGACGCCATGGAGGCAGCCGCGCTCGCGCGCGCTCTCGGCGGGGAGATCGAGCGCGTGCCTGTGTCGAGCAGCAAAGGACAGATCGGCCACGCCCTCGGCGGCGCCGGAGCGATCGAGGCGGCGATCACTTCGCTGGTGGTGGCGCGCCGTGTGCTGGTCCCCACGGCGGGCCTCGATGAGCCGGACCCCGCGCTTGCGCTCGTCCACGTTCCCCACGTGGGTCGGCAGGTCCCGCGCGTTCGCGCCGCGCTCTCGAACGCCTTCGGCTTCGGCGGCATGGACACGGTCCTCGTCTTCGCCGCGGCGGATCGGGCGCCGGGCGGTCGCGAGTCGAGCCGCTCGCTGCCTGCGGCGTCCCCGGCGACGCCGGCTCTCCTTCCCGTGATCACGGGCGGTGCCGTGTTCGGGATCTGCGGCCTGCTCAGCGCTGTCGAGTGCGCGGACTTGCCTGCGCAGCGCTTCGCGCACGACACAGCGGTGGACGCCGATGCATATCTCGATGCCGCCCGAGCGCGCAGGCTGGACCGCGCCGCTCGCCTTGCGACCGTTGTCGCCCAGCGCGCCCTCGCCGACGCGCACGGCTCGCCAGAGGGGACGGGGGTGGTGTTCGGCAGCGCGTACGGCAACGTCGACGGCTCGGCGGCATTCATGCACCGCATCTTCGACAAGGGCCCCCGTGCCGCGAGCCCCGCCGAGTTCCCGAACCTCGTCCCGAGCTCGCCGGTGGGGCACGTCTCGATCTACCTCGGGCTGCGGGGACCCGCGTTCGCCACTGCGGATCTGTCGGCGAGCGGCGAAAGCGCCGTGGCCCAAGCCGTGGAGCTCGTTGCGGCGGGAGAGGCTGTCAGGATCGTCGCCGGCGCAGTGGAACCGGAGAGCGCCATCGTCGAGCACGTGCTCTCTGCGCTCTTCGCGCATGCGCCGTCACAAGCGCACGCGAAACGTGCCGATCTCGCCGGCGCACTCATTGTCGAGTCCGGGCACGAGGCGCTTGCACGCGGCGCGCGCGTCCTGGCGCGAATCCGCCAAGTGGTCGAGTGGCGCGGCGCAGGCCTTGAGGCTTGTGCGCGGCTCGGCCCTCCGTCCGGGGCACGGGCCGAAGTGGTCCTTTCGCGCGCGAACGCCCAGGTCGACGCGCTTCTCGAACAAACGCCGTGGGGGCGCTGCCCGCGCGCAGCATGCACCCCCGCTCTGGGCGAGAGCGACGGCCTGGGCGCCGTGGCGATTGCGGTCGCCGCGGGGCGAATCGCGACCCGACGGGCGGATGAGGCGCTGGTGCTCGGCTTCGCGCGGGGGCGCGGGTTTGCGATCGTCATCGAGCGATGAGAAAGAAAGAAAACACGGCGCAGCGTCTCGCCGTCGCGGCCGTCTCCGCTCTCCTTTCGTCCGGTTTTTGCGATTCCTGCGCCCCTTCCGAGGGGAAGAGCGTGGATCCGGCGACTTGGCAGGCGATTGGTCGGGCGCTCGAAGGGGAACGGCGCGCTCGCCCGGACCGTCCTTGGGCCGCCGGCGTCATCATGACCATGCGCGCGTCCCGGATCGGGCGCACAATCGACGGGCGCGGCGCGATCGCGGTGTCGCCCGGGCATGCGATGCGCATGATCCTCGTAGGCGCCGCAGGGGCGACGATGCTCGACGCGTGGGTGACACCCGAACGATGGAGGATCGCGGTGCCGCCCGCGGGAGTGCTGCGCCGCGGTGGCGACGGCGGGGCTCGCGGTGGGCAACCAGAAGGCGACGAGCCGGCCGACCTGCCCGTGGGCTTTCTCCGGTGGTTGTTCTTCCGCCCTCTCGCGGGAACGCTCTTTGGTGGCTCTCTTCAACCCGGGCATGTGCTCTTCTTGCTCCGGGATGACGATGCGGTGCTCGAAGTGCGGCTCGGTGTGTGCCGCCGCGGCGCGCTGACGGTGACCATGCGCCGCGACCGAGGCCGCACCGAGCGCCTCGAAGAATGCCGTGCGGGGGGGGCTGTCACGCCCGGCGATTCGGTCCGTTACGAAGACGAGAAGGCAGGGCTGAGCGTCGATCTCACCATCGAGTCCGTCGCCGCGGGACCGCCCGAGGCGGACGCATTCGAAAATCCGGACGGCGACGGCGGATGACGGGAGTCGGGCCTTGAGTCGGGTCGCGGTCGTCGCGTTCGGAGCCGTGTCCGCGCTCGGCGAAGGCGCGGTCGCGGCGAGCGCCGGAGAGGTCGGCCAGCCCGCGCGCGTGGCGATCGCGCACGACGAAGAGCTCGCGGCCGCTGGGCTCTTGCGTCCGTTCGCGGCCCGCACCCCGGCGGGCGTGTGGTCGAGCGGCGCGGCGGATCTCCGGGTGACCGCTCTAATCGAGCGCGCGCTGGACGGCTGCGTGTTGCAGCTTGACCGCCGGCGCCCGTCTTGGCGGAACGAGCGCGTGGGGATGGTGCTCGGCACTGCGAGCGGCGGAATGCGATCCGCGGAGCGCGCCTTCGCGGCCATCGAGCGGGGCGAAGCGGTCGCCGACGTCGAAGCGCCCACGTACTTCGGCCCAATGGCTCGTGCCGCTCGCCGACTGGCGATGACCCTCGAACCCGCCGTGCTGGTCCTCGGTGCGTGCGCCTCCTCGGCGATCGCGCTTGGCCTCGCGGCCCGCTGGCTCGAGCAAGGCGCTTGCGACATCGCGCTCGCGGGTGGCTTTGACGAGGTCACGGTCTTCGTCGCCGCGGGCTTCGAGGCATTGCGAGCGACGACCGCTTCGCCGCCGCCACGACCCTTTCGCGTCGGTCGCGATGGAATGTCGCTGGGGGAGGGAGCGGCCGTACTCGCCCTCGCGCGGCCCGACAAGAGCGCATCGGGCACGCGAGCACATGGCTACATCGCCGGCTTCGGTGCCGCTTCCGATGCGGTGCACCTCACGGCGCCCGATCGCGGCGGAGCGGGACTGGCGCGGGCGGCGCAGGCTGCGCTGCGAGAGGCGGGTCACCCTTCGGTGGACCTCGTCGGCGCGCACGCGACGGCGACCACGTTCAACGACGCGGCGGAGTCGCGCGCCATCGCCCGGGCACTCGGCGAAGCAAGCGCGCGTGACGTCGTCGTGCACCCGTTCAAGGCGCAGGCGGGTCACACCCTCGGGGCGGCCGGCGCGCTCGAGACGCTGGCCTGTCTGGACGCCATCGCGCGAGGCATCCTGCCGGCGGCGGCCGGGGAGGGCCCGCTCGATGACAGCGCGCCCGTGCGCCTCCTCGCGCGCGCGACGGCGGGCAGCCCGCGGACCGCCCTCAAGCTCGCGTCGGCGTTCGGCGGCGTCAACGCCGCGATCGTCGTCACGGCGGATCCGCCCGTTCGGGAGCCGGCCCGGCGCTCCGCGTTTCTGCATTCTGCGGTCCACCTCGCCCGTGAGCCGCCCATCGAGCAGCTCGCGATGGAGGCTCGAACCACCGTCGATCGCCTGGCGCGCGCCGATGCCTTCGTGCGCCTCGCCCTGAGCGCGGTGGCCCTCCTCGAGCACACGACCGGTTCGCTCGCCGGCGCCGGCATCGTCGTCGGCAGCGCGCTCTCGACGATCGAGACGAACGCATCCTTCGCCGCTCGGCTACGCGAGCTCGGTGCTCGCGCGGCCGAGCCCCGCCGATTCCCATACACCTCGCCGAATGCGGCGCCGGGCGAGTGCTCGATCGCGTTCGGCCTGACCGGCCCAAGCTTCACGGTGGGCGGCGGCATGCACGCAGCGGTCGAGGCACTGGCCACCGGCGCGGTCTTGATCGAAACGGGCGACGCCGACCGCATCGTCGTCGTCGCCGTCGACGACGTCGGCCCGATCACCCGTGCGCTCGCCGGGGAACGGCTGCAATGCGGCGCGGTCGCGCTGCTTCTGTCCGCCGACGGGCAGAACGCCCGCGCGCGGGTCGGCGGTGCGGTCATGCGCCGCGGGCCGGGCGTTTCCGGTTCGTTCGCGGCGGGGCACCTTGCGCTGCTGCCGCTGGCCGTGGGTGACTTGCCCACCGCCGTCGCAAGCGCGAGCCCGCCGGACATGTTCGCGCGCGTCGTCTTCCATCCCATTTGACAGTTCGGCAGCGCCCAGACGTCGAGCCCCCACACGCGTTGCCAACCTGGCAGGCGCCGCCTGGTCACCGCGTCCCGAAGAGCCCTTGTCCGCGCATTTTGAGCACGGCGTGACCTTTGCTGTGGTCGGTACCATCGGCGCGACGGCGCACCCGTCCCGCCGGTCCGTTGCTATGACGCGCTTTCCCCTCCCGCTTTGCATCGCGTTCGTCCTCCTCGCCCTCACCGCGTGCTCCAGGACGTACATCCCGAACACGGACGTCGAAGACACGAGCGTGAACCGCGAAGTGATCGTCTTCTGCGAGGAGTACCGCCACGCGATGGAGGACAGGAACGTCCCCCGCCTCCTGAAGCTGATGAGCCCGGGCTACTTCGAAGACGGCGGCAACACGAAGAACGAAGATGACGCCGACTACGAGAAGATTCGCGACTTTCTGACCGGAGATTTTCTCAAGACCAATGGCATCCGTTACGAGATTCGCTACCGCCGCGTAACGTTCGCGGAGAATAACCACGTGTACGTCGATTTCACGTACGCAGCCGCGTGGAAGTTGCCCGGTGTCAAAGCTGACGAATGGCACCACGAGGTGGCCGACAATCGGCTCGATCTCGTCCGCGACGCCAACTCGTTCAAGATCGTGGCCGGGATGTAGCGCCGACGCACGCTTCGGGCTACGGCTTGGCGGCCGAACGCTCGATGTTCACTGTCGCCCACGTCTCCGATTTTCACATCTCGACCTTTGGGGACACGCTGCACGATCGCGCCCGGCTCATCAAAAGGAGCGCGCGCATAGCGGAGACGGCCGCGTCGAAGTTCGATACCTGCTGGGAGGAGGCCTCGTGGCGGGTCTTGCGCGAACGCGCCAAGAAGAGGGGAAAGATCGTCCTCGTCGATCCGCAGGGATACTCGCATCCGGTGCCCAGTGTGCGCGAGGGGGATGGAGTCAAAGACCCGGTCGAGCGCGCGGCCGCCAAAGCCTGCCGCCTCGAAGGGCGCAGGTCCGTCACGCTCGCGGGCGCCCCGCCCGGAGAAGGCGCGCTCGCGTCGATGCTCGAGGCGACACCGCACAACGCGAACCTGCGGCTCCTGCGCGCGGCCCACGTGGTCGTCGAGCATGAGGTCGACGCGGTCGTAATCACGGGCGATTGCACCGACGACGGCGAAGGGTGGGAGCTCGTCGAGGCCGCCTTCGCCCCGTGGCGCGCACGCGGCCGTCTGTTCGCAATTCCGGGCAACCATGACCTCTACTTGTTTCCCATCGCGAGCAGCGCCCGCCCGCGTCCGACGCACGAGAGCAAGCGGGCGGCCTGGCGCGGGTTTGCCGCGCGCGCCGGGCTGGAGCTCGAGACGTGTGGGGCGTGGAAGCGCGTCATCTACGAGGCCGATACCATCTTCGTGGGGCTCGACTCCTGCGCCCGCCGGCAACGTGCATTCTACCGGCAGAACGGGGCCATCGGCCCCGAGCAGCTCGCATGGCTGCGCGCGCTCGCGGAAACCTCGGCGTGGAAGGACGCAAGACACCGGATCGTGCTCTTTCATCACCACGTGGTCCCGCTGCCTCATGGCGTGGGTAGGCGCGCGCCGACCGAGATCGGCATGCGCCTCGACGATGGGCGCGAGTTCGCGGAAACTCTCTCCGATGTCGGCGCAACGCTCGTGATGCACGGCCATCGTCACATCAGCGAGCGGCGCCACCCGGCTGGCCACGATTTCGAGCTGCTCGCAGCGCCTTCGCTGACCCTCGGCTGCAAGAGCGGCGACGCTCCTTCGTTCTGGCGCGTCGAGCTGGACGCCCGCGTCCACGCCGAACGGGTGCGCATTCCCGTCGAAGCCGTCGAGCAGGAGAACGACCCCGGAACGGAGCCACCGCCCCCGCCGGACGACTAGCGCGCATTTCATTCCCCTGGGCGGGCAGAGTGGGAGCCCCGAGTGCCTACTGCACCTCGCCCTCGTCACCGGTCCCGGAGTCTATGGCGCTGGCAGCGGCAGAGGCATCGCTCGCCGATGAGCTCGTGGCCATCCACGCGCAGGCCGGGGTCGTCGACGGGTTGACCACGACGGAGCAGTCACCGCCGCCGGTCGCGGCTGCACCACGGATCGCGGCGACGCACGCATCGACGGCGATCGGGCCCGGGTCGGTGTTATTGGCCAGACCGTGCAGGCACGCGATGTCGTAGAAGCGGATGCACTCGTCCACGGCGCTTCCGTTCGTGTGATATGGCGGCTCCAGCGTGACCCCGCATGCCGGCGCCGCTCGGCACTGCGCTTCTTGGACCTGCCTGCAGGCCTGAACGCCCACCGCGTCGGTGCCACACGCCGCGACCGCGAGCGCAATCGCGGCCACCGAGCACGTCTCGAGCCAGCGAGGCGCCATGTGGCCGGTTCGTACTACGCCGAGCGGGCCTAGACCAACTTTGCCGGTAGGCTGGTGGTCGTGCTCCCCGCAATGGTGCTCGCCGCTGGCTTGGGAACGCGTCTGCGCCCTCTCTCCGACTGGGCCGCGAAGGCGCTCGTGCCCGTAGGCGACCGACCTGCGCTGGCGCACGTGCTCGATCGGATCACCGCACCGGACGTCGGGCCCATCGTGGTCAACGCCCATCACCGAGCCGACGACGTGCGGGCGTTCGCGCGGACATGCGGGCGTTTGATCGCGGTGTCGGAAGAGAGGGAGCTGCTCGGCACCGCGGGCGGACTCACCCGCGCGGCGCCCCTCCTGGGGCCAGGGGAGGTGCTCGTCTGGAACGCCGACATCATCGCTAACGTCGATCTCCGAACGCTCGTCGCTTCGCACGCGAGTCGCGACTCCGAGGCGACGCTGGTCATCCAGCCCGCGCCCCCGGCGCACGGTCCCGTGGGGGTCGACGAGCAAGGACGTGTGGTTCGTCTGCGCCAGGAGCGGTTCGGCGACGAGGTCAGCGGCGGCGAATTCCTGGGCATCTCTCTGCTCGGCGCTTCGCTGCGGGAGCGACTCCCCGAACGCGGTTGCCTCGTGGGGGACGGATTTCTCCCGGCGCTCCGCGCCGGCCGCACCCTGCGCGCGTTCGGCCACCATGCCCCCTGGTACGACGTCGGCACGGTCGCGACCTACCTCGCGGCGAACCTCGCGTGGCTCGATGTGCGCGGGCTGGAGCGCTGGGCCGGGGAGGGGGCGCGAGTCGCCCCGGGGGTGCGCCTCGATCGGGCGGTGGTCGGACGAGGCGCGCAGGTGGTCGGCTCCGGCCCGATCACCCGCTGCGTCCTCTGGCCCGACGCGCGTGCGACGGCGCCGTTGGCGGGGGCTGTCGTCACGCCGCATGGCGTCGCGCGCGCGCCCGGCTGAAGGCGCGCAGACTCTCACGGCACGAACGACTCGATCTCGGTGGCACCGCCGAAGAGAACGACGCTACCCAGGGGCGATACGATGGCGCGCGCGCCGACGTGGGGCACCTTCGTCACGACCGCGGCGATCGCGGCGGCCGAGAGTCGGAACACTCGCGTCGCGCCCGATGGGTCGTCGCCGACGAGCAGCGCATCCGCTGAGTCGCTGGCGAACAACTGCGCCGGGGCTAGCGGCCCGGGAAGCGAAGCCCAGCTCGTCGGGGCGCACTGCATGCTGCAGGCGAGGTCGATTGCGCGCACTCCCGCGTCCTGCCCCGTCGGCATCGCGCCTCCCGCGAGCAGCACGTGCTGGCCGTCGAGCGCCGCCGCCCCGGACCCGGTCGATGCGTCCGGCGGATAGCTGAGCGGGGCGCCTGCCAACGTGCCCGGGCTGAGGATCTCGACCCCCGCGGCGTGGTCGCTCCCGCCTGCGACGACCAACCCTCGCCCCTCGACCCAGGCCGCCGATGCGCCGAGGCGCGATTCCGTCAGCGTTGCCCAGGACGCCTTGCCCGCGGGATCGACGGACAAGACGGCCTTCGTGGGGCCTCCTGTGGTGCGGGTCGCGCCTACGACGAACTGCGAGCCGTCGCCGGCGACCACCGTGGCTCCGCCAGCAACGTCGCCGAACGACCCGCCCGCCGGTGCGGTGACATCGGCCTCGGTGCCTTGCGAGAAGTCGACGCTCGTCGCTCCCGCATCGTCGATGAGCCACCCGACCGCCCCGACGAACACCACCGACTTCGGCGCTCGCGGCAGCGTCCGCGGAGCGCCGAGCGGTGCGAGGAAAGCGAAGTCGTACAGTTGCGCGGAGCGCGAAAGGGCCGGGTCGGCGCCGGCCCCGACGAAGAGATAGCGCCCGCCGAGGAGCGCCAACGTCGGCGCCGCGCGGGCGTCCGAGAGGGGCTTGGGCATCCGGGCCAGCTCGCCGGTGCGTTGCACGAAGACCGGGACGATGGCCCCGTTGAGCGCGCCGAACTGGATCGGAACGGACTGGCCATACACCAGCCGGTTGCCGGCGGCGTCGCTCCCCACGACCTGCAGCGTGCCTACCGCGCTCTGGGGGAAAGACCCGAGATCTACGCTGGACGTGGGTAGAGACGCCGTCGCCAGTGTTTCCTTCTTGCCGGAAGAGTCCACCGAGTCGACCTCGAGCTTGGCCGGTGCGGGCGGGCGCGAGAACGTGTCGGTCTCTTCGCCGGTAACCAGCTGCAGCGTGCCGCTCTCGGATGACGAGCAGGCCATCATGGCGGACGCCAGCGCAAACGGGAAACGGCGGGCCACGACCCGCTTCTACACGCGCCCCGCGCGAGACGGCAAGCCGCCGAGGTGCCGCTGCCCCCCGATAAGTTGGCCTCTATCCGCGTCGAGGGGTATCCGCGCTATCATGGCTCTGATGGGCGACGGCATCCGCAACATCGAGCGGATCGAGGAGCACGGCGACGAGCCGAGGATGCCTCGCGGCGTCACGTTCGCGTTCGTCGTCGTCGGTGGGGCGTGCATCGTCTTCGCGGCGCTCGCTCTGAGCGGCCGCACGAGCGGGCTTCCGGAGAAGAAGGGCGATCCGCTCGGCGACCTCCTGGCGCAAAGCCCGCGTTCCGCGGGGGCGACGGCCGCCGCGTCCTCGGCGAGAGACCTGTCGTCGAAGGAAGTTACGTTTCCGCAGACGCTGAGCGACGGCAATCACCCCTCGACCGCCTTGGCCGCCGTGCGTCCGGCCGGGTCCGGGTCGTCCCTCGACCCGCCGATGGCCGTTCCTCCTCTCGCCTCGGCAGCCGCGCAGCCGCCGCCGCCGACCGACCGGCTGCCGGTCGTGCCTTTGCCCGCCCAGGCGGTCCTCGAGGCGACGCCGCTCGTCACGCACCCGCGCGATCCGATGACGAAGGCCGCCAGCGACGCCGCCCGGATCGACTCGCCACCCTCCTCGAACGGGGCTGCGCCTGCGGGACGCGAAGGCGGCTACCAGCTCCAGGTGAGCAGCTTCCACACGCAGGGCGAGGCGCAGAGCTTTGCCGAACAGCTGCGCGCGCGCGGCCACAAGGCGTACGCCGTCGAGGCGAACGTGCCCGGGCGCGGCACGTGGTATCGGGTGCGAATCGGCCCGTTCGCGACACAGCATGCGGCGGCTGCCTACCGCGCAGACTTCGAGGACAAAGAGCACGTCGTGCCGTTCATCGTGACGCCGGAGACCACCGCCAAAGCGCGCTAGAAACCTGGTGCTTTTCGCCGATAGCTTCGCGATCCCGGCGTCGAGCGTGCTCGCGTACAGAAGTACGCTCCGCGCGCCCGCCACCGGCCTCGCTTGCTCTCGTCGAAAATCACCAGGTTTCTAGTGTCCCGTCTCTGAAGTAGGGTTAATTGTGGCTGCGCCATGGTCTTCCAGGGTGGCGTGAGCGAAGCGGGCGATTTTCGCGAGGATTTGGTCTGCTGTCTTGGTCC